>Ga0209137_1000035_pt1 | contig 145713 bp, 147 predicted proteins | sample SaaInl5LU_22_DNA_FD_184642 | JGI IMG/M metagenome (GOLD analysis project Ga0209137, IMG submission 184642) | Marine microbial communities from expanding oxygen minimum zones in the Saanich Inlet - ESP_105LU_22_DNA (SPAdes) (version 2) | ecosystem: Environmental > Aquatic > Marine > Intertidal...
TCCCATTCCGAACAGAGAAGTTAAGCACTATCGCGCTGATGATACTGGTTTACCGGGAAAGTAAGTCGTTGCCAACTCCTTTTAAAGTCCTTGTAGTTTTACTGCAAGGACTTTTTTTTTGCCTGTAGGCTTATTCATGTGATATGTGAATCTCGATTCACTGTCGTTTATTCTTTTTATCCGTCTACTCAAAAAAAAATGTACTTTTGTATTAATGAAAAAATGGCTTCAAAAATTCAAAGAACTTCCTTGGTACATCAAGAATGTTTATTTCGCTATTTTTTTATTTTTTGCCATTTGGATGGTATTTTTTGATGCGAATAATCTCTTATATCAGTGGAGATTATCTATGAAGCTTAACGAACTGGAAAGTGAAAAGAGCTATTATAATACAGAAATCGATGAGGTGAATGAACTGAAAGAAGAACTCTTTTCTACCGATGAAAAGAAAGAAAAATTCGCCAGAGAAAAATATTATATGAAGCGTGATAGTGAAGATGTTTTCATTGTCGTTGAAGAGTAAAGCCATATGGATCTCAAGAAAATTGGGAATATTGTTTTTTATACCCTATTCATTATTCTTACAGTATATTTTGTTAAACGAAAGTTTATCGTCCCAAAGGTTGCTAAAGAACAACTGGTTTTTCAAAATTATGATACCAAGCAATCGATTGGTTTAAACGATTTCCCTGATAAATTGATAGTTGTTAACTTTTGGCAAACTTGGTGTGGCCCTTGTGTGCATGAGATGCCTTCACTTAATGAAATGAATGAAGTTTGGGATGGTATTCAAGTGCTTTGTGTTTCCGATGAACCTATTGCTAAAGTTGAGAGTTTTATGCAAGCTTATCCGAATATATACTTTGTTGGTTATGAAAATATCGTTGGTTTAGGAGTAACTCAATTTCCTACAACATATATATACAATCCGGAAGGAACACGCGTTTATAGTAAAATTGGAAGCAAAGATTGGTCTGACCCTAATTTTATTGCTACCTTAAAAAAGAATTGGTCGAAATAATATGAGTTTAGAAAGTAAAATACAAGATGCTTTGAAAGAAGCCATGAAAGCGAAAGATGCTGCAGGAATGCGAACCTTAAGAGCGGTGAAGACGGCTATTACCGTACAAAAAACTGAGAAAGGTGCGAGCAGTGAATTGAGTGCAGATCAGGAAAATAAATTGTTGCAGAAACTCGTGAAGCAGCGACGCGATTCACTCGCTATTTATCGCAAAGAAAACAGGGACGATTTGGCTCAAAAGGAACAAGAAGAAATTGAAGTACTTGAGCGTTTCCTTCCAAAACAATTGACTACCGAAGAACTTGAAGTGGTCTTAAAAGAGATAATCACTAAAACTGGTATGTCGACTAAAAGGGATATGGGCCCACTTATGGGAATAGCCAATAAGCAATTAGCTGGTGTATCCAATGGACAAGCTATCTCAGCTGTTCTTAAAAATCTTTTGCAATGATACTCGATATTCTACTCGGATTGTTTGTTTTTGGCGCTTTCTATAAGGGCTATACTAAAGGGATAATATATTCCATGCTTAGCTTGATAGCTATAATCGCAGGTATTATTATCGCCATGAATTTTTCATCGTTTGCCGCGGTTTGGTTAGCTAAGAATTTTAATCTACCTAGTATTATCTTGCCCGTGCTTTCTTTTGTTTTGGTATTGATCGCCGTAATAGCATCTATTAAACTAGTCGCCATACTGACTGAGAAGATTCTGAAAGCTATCATGCTAAATTTTGTCAATAAAATTGCAGGTGCTTTGGTCTGGAGTTTTATCGTGGTGCTTATTTTCAGTGTATTGGTTTTTTTCGTTGATCAAGCCGGATTCCTTACATCAGCGGTTAAGCAAGCATCGATTACTTATCCACTAGTAAAATCTTTAGGCCCTGAAGGCCTTTCCATTTTTCAAACCCTCACCCCATACCTTAAAGAGTCCTTTGAGCTTTTGAATAAAACTGTTCAAGAAGCTGCTGCTCATTAAAGCTATGGTATTGTTGTTTGATAATTATGATTCGTTCACTTATAATCTCTATGATTATATTCTCCAGTTGGGAGTACCATGCACGGTTATTCGAAATGATGAGTTTACCTTGGAAGAAATCCAGTTAATGCCTTTTAATAAGCTGGTAATTTCACCAGGACCCGGTGTTCCAAAGGACGCAGGATTGTGCTTAGAATTAATTGATTTTTATCACGATAAGTTACCAATCTTAGGTATTTGTCTTGGCTATCAGGCAATAGGGGAGTATTTTGGAGCTAAGCTAACGCACGCTTCTTTGCCAATGCATGGTAAAACCTCACAGATTGATTTAGATTCTTCAGCTAAACTATTTCAACACATAGAATCTCCTACACAGGTAATGCGCTACCACTCCTTGATCATAGATGATATTCCCAGTGAACTAAAAATAACCGGCAAAAGTGCTGTGGGTGAAGTGATGGCAATTGAACATCATGTTCTACCTCTCCATGGTGTGCAGTTTCATCCGGAATCTATTTTGACTCCTGATGGTTTAAAGATGCTAGCTAACTTTCTGCAATTGTAAAACGCTCTTACTCAGATTCACCACAGTATCGGTCAATATATTCTTGAGAGGAACTTAAGCCTTTGTCAACGGCGAGTTGCCAATCCTTGCATGCTTTTCGAATGAGGTTGGCTTTTTGATGGCATATGCCTCTCCATTCCAAAGCCGATGTATAATTTTCATTCAATAGAAATACTTCGCTAAAATCTCCAATAGCTTTTTCGTAATCCGCATAATAATAATTGCTCAAACCTTTTTGAAACCAGGCTTCAACGTCTTTCGGATTACTAGATAAATATTTGGAGTAACATTCCTCCGCCAATGTGTATTTCCTTTTGTAGTAATAGCAAAGTCCGAGTAATTTATACGGCTCAGATACATTCGGGTTGAATGCTATCTGCTTGAACAAGGTGGTAATAGCTCCTTCGTAGTCCTTTGTTTTAACCAAACATTCCGCCTTTTCTTTATACGCATCAATATACGAGCTGTCTAGAGCAAGCACTTGATCAAAATCTTTAATTGCAGCCTCATAAGATTTGATATAAACATTAGCTTGCCCTCTGTTAAACAGCGCAATCTGAAAATCCGAATCCAAGGAAATTGCTGTAGTAAACAATTCTATAGCCTCCTCGTAACTTTGGGAATAAAATTTAGCAACGCCTTTACTATAGAAATCTAAAGCCTTTTCACTTTGAGCCTTTAACAATATAGGTGTTAACAGGATTATAAATAACAGTTTTTTCATTGGCTTTTAGCTTAGTTTTATTTAATCGAATTTAGAGTCAATTATATTAAATCGCCCATCGGGCTTTAGGTTCGAAATCTAGTGAAGCAAAATCATTAGCTAAATACTGAAAGTAAGCGGTCATTGCTATCATTCCCGCATTGTCCAAGCAATATTGAAAGGCAGGTATGAACGTTTTAAATCCTTTATTTTGTAAAGCCTCTAACTCACTTCGCAACAAACTATTTGCGGAAACTCCACCAGCTATTGCAATATCCTTTATGTCGTATTCGTCAGCAGCTAGTAACAATTTTTCCATAAGGATGTCTACAATGGTTTTTTGTAAAGAGGCACATAGATCATTTAAATGTTTATTGACAAATTCGGGATCTTTTTGCGTTTGATTTTGCACAAAATACAAAACGGATGTTTTTAATCCACTGAAGCTGAAAGATAAACCATCAACTTTGGGTTTGGAAAAGGAAAAGGCAGATGAGTTTCCTTCTTTTGCATATTTATCAACCAAAGGGCCTCCGGGATAAGTTAAACCAAAAATCTTTGCGCACTTATCAAATGCCTCCCCAGCCGCATCATCGATTGTACTTCCAATTACTTCCATATCTAGATAGTCGTTCACCTTCACTATCTGGGTATGCCCACCAGAAACAGTTAGGCACAAAAAAGGAAAGTTCGGTTTGGGTTCGTCAATAAAATGAGCCAGTATATGTGCCTTCATATGATGAACAGCAATACTAGGAATGTTTAAAGACAAAGCCATCGCCTTGGCAAAACTGCTTCCGACCATTAAGGAACCGAGCAATCCAGGGCCACCTGTATATGCGATCGCCGAAAGTTCCCTTTTAGTCACCCCAGCAGTTTGAAGCGCTTTGTCCACAACTGGAATGATGTGCTGATGATGAGCCCTTGAAGCTAATTCAGGAACAATTCCACCCCATTCGGCATGAATCTTTTGACTTGCTATAATATTGGCAAGCACTTTGCCGTCTTTAATAACGGCGGCCGAAGTGTCATCACAAGATGATTCTATAGCTAGTATTGTAGCACTTTTGGCTTCCATGTTTATACGTATATTTGTGACAACTTAAGCACATTGAGTGAAGCTGAAGAAAATTTTAAAATCGCTTACAAAAATAGCACTAATCCTATTGATCTTCCTAGTGATTTTGCTAACAGGCTTTTATGTTGCACTTCGCTCCTCTAAAGTGCAAACATGGATTGCTCATGTAGTAACAAATCAATTGAGCCAACAAATCGGCATTCCAGTATCTGTGGGTAATGTCCAAATTGACTTTTTTAATAATGTATTAATTGAGGATCTCTATGTTGAAGATCTTAATCAGGACACCTTGGCCTTTTTGAAGCGGGCTGAGGCAAAAATCGATTATTTCTCTTTTGTCGAAAAGCGGATTAGTTTGTATGCTATCGATTTAAAAGGATTTTACTTGAATGTTGAAAGGTCTTACGAAGATTCAATTTTTAATATTGATGCCGTTCGACTAAACCAGCCAGGCGTAAGCAAGGAGTCTGCCGTTGAGGTTGAGAACCCCTGGAATATAAGCTTATCCAATGTTTCAGTTAAAGGAACTGAAATACATTTTAATGATTGGTATGGTGGAACTCAATTTAACTCGAATGTCGATGAAATACGTTTGGTTCTCAATGCCATCCAGTTAGATAATAAGGCAGTCGATATTGAACAATTCGATATACTTTGTCCTCACGTGGCGTTTTCAAAAACTTTGGCTAATCCCAATTACACTACTCAAAAGGTAAGTCCAGTAATAAATTTACCTGTTCAGATCCAAAATAAAGCACTACGACTTATTGATGGAGATTTTGAATGGACAGCCCCTAAAGACTCTATTGAGGTAAAGAGTGGCTTTGATCCGAGAAGTATAGCTATGCAATCCATAAATTTTTCTGCTAATGAGCTTTTGTTAGCCTCAGATAGTATTTTCGCTCAAGTCGATGCATTTTCATTCAAAGAGAAGAGCGGATTAGAAGTGCTGGAATTGACAAATACGGTGTCCTTGAGTAATCAAAAGCTAGAACTAAAGGATTTAGTTTTAACAACTGCAAACAGCAAAATAGAGTCTGATTTCAATTTCACTTACGAGAATTTAGGTTCATTCGGTAATTTTATCGATGATGTTGGTTTGGATGTTCAAATGCAAGCCAGCCAAATAGACCCTAAGGATTTCAATCTATTTGTCGATCCCAATGTGTTTCGATTGCGTTATCCAATTAATTTTCAAGGTGAAATATATGGCCGTGTTCGAAGTTTTCATTCGAAAGATTTAAAAATCCGCACAGGTAATTCTACGCTATTTGAAGGTGATTTTTCTATGAATGGTTTACCTGATATTAATGAAACTTTTATCAGCGGTAAGGTCAGTCGATTCAATACGAGTTATGCGGATCTTTTGTCGATTTACCCGAAACTTCCCCTACCACCTAATATCGATAAGTTGGGCCGATTATTTTTCCAGGGAAAGTTTGACGGGTTTGTTAATGACTTTGTAACTCAAGGTTATCTTAAATCTGAGTTGGGATCGATATATACGGATTTAAACTTTAAGCTCGATGAACAAAAAAATGCTTTTTATTCTGGAACGTTTAATCTCAAGGAGTTTCAATTAGGAAAATATTTTGGAATAGAGAATACCTTAGGTAAAATCAGTGTGAAAGGTGAAGGTAAGGGCAAAGGACTCAAATTGAACACCTTGGATGTTGAGCTAGCTGCCGTAGTGGAAGAGATTGAGTTTAAAGGGTATTCTTATGAAAATGTCATTTTAGATGGAAGAGTGAAGGACAAGTTTTTTAATGGAAATATGTCCATTGATGATGAAAATATTACCATGAATTTCCAAGGTGAAATCGACGCTACTCAAGTTAAACCAAAGTTTACATTTGATGCAGATATCAAACGAATGGATTTAAACGCCTTGAATTTGTGGAAAGATGATTTGGTCGTGTCAGCAAAATTAAACGCTGACTTTAGTGCATCGAATGTCAATGACGTAGTTGGTGATATATACATGGATAGCTTAATAGCCGAGACCAAGGGCAAGATTTTAGATATTGGTTTCTTCAACATTTCGAGTCGAATGCTGAGCAAGCAAGAAAAGATATTTACCGTCGATAATAAAGATTTCAACGCCACAATTCAAGGGAACTTTGAATTTGCTCAAATTCCTAAAACCTTCCGCTCTGTCTTAATTCCTAATGAGGTACAGGATGTGAAGAATCAGTTGATTAAGTTTGAGTTGGACATTAACGATAATCCGGATTTACTATCCATCCTTGTACCCGATTTAAAGATATTGCGACCAAGCAAGATTTCTGGTAATATCAACTCAGATACGCGGAGTGTTTTGGTTGTAGGAAGTATCCCTGCACTTCAATATAAAAACTTTAGTGCTGTGGATGCAAACATCAACGCTTTTGTCGATAAAGGAATGTTTGATGTTATGGCTTCTGTTCCTCTACTTTACAATAAGGATAGCCTACTAATCCAGGATTTTTCATTTTTGGCTGAAGGGCCGCGCGAAGATTTAAGTTTGAGATTGTTTGCAGATGGCGCGAAAAATTCTTCGGTGGAATTATTTGCTAATTTGGTAACAAGAAATCAACGGGCTATTCTGGAATTTAAGCCATCAAACATTTTTATAAACGAGCAGTTCTGGGTAATTGATGAAAAGAATGAGATTATTTTGGGGGATCGAATAATTTCGAAGGACTTAACATTGTATAATGGTATGTCAGAATTGTCGGTTGATTTAGATATTGGTGGTGAAGAACAAAAAGCAGATGTTTTTCTAAGTAACATCTTTCTTGAAGATTTCACTCAGTTTTTACTCAACAAAAACATTGCTTTAAAAGGTGTTGCCAATGGGAAGATCAGTATCAGTCTTGCTGAAAATAGTCCGAGTTTCTATGGGGATTTGATGGTTGAGAACATTGAGGTAAATGACTACAAAATAGGCAACCTGAATACAAGCGCAGTTTTAGATCTACCTTCTCAAAAGGTACTCATAAATGGAAATCTCTATGGTGATGATAATGAAGTAGATATCAATGGAACCTACTCGTTCAAGAAAGAGATTTCACCGAATGATTTTGATATCACATTTGATATCAAGAATTTCGCTATTTATTCCATTGAGGATTTCATTGCTCAGTATATTGATAATACTCAGGGAACGGTTTCTGGTCAATTAGCATTAAAGGGACCTCGTAATCAACCCGATTTGTTAGGATACTTGGATATCAACGATGTGACTACCACAGTGACTTATTTACAGACGACGTATAATATAAAAAATGAACGTGTGCTCTTTGAAAAGAATCAAATCAATTTAGGCAATAAATTGAAGGTTACTGATATCGAAGGGAATATTGCCTACGGTAAAGGTCGCGTTTATCACTCGCATTTGAAAGATTTCGGTTTGGATATCGAAGTTCAATCCTCAAAGGTAATGGGGCTTAATACGACTATAGAGGATAATCAGGATTTCTATGGCAAGGCTTACATCAAGGGAGGAGTTACATTTAAAGGTTTGACTAACGATATCACTATTAATGTTTTTGGAGAAAGTGAGGGAAAATCCGAATTATCGATTCCGTTAACGGATGAAAATGCGGCTAGTGCCTATGAGTTTTATTCTTTCATCGAGAAACAAAAAGAGGAGGATATCGATTTTCTTATCAATTCAAAAGATAAGTTTAAAGTCAATGGCTTAACAGTGAAGCTAGATTTGGATATGGACAACGACTGCAAGGTCAAGATTATCCTGGATCAAACAACGGGGGATGTGCTTGAAGTTAAAGGAGAAGGGAATGTTAAAATCACTGTGCCTAAAGAAGGCGATGTTTTGTTTTACGGACAATATGTTATTGGAGATGGAGAATACCTGTTTACACTGCAGAATATTATCAACAAGCGATTCAGGATAGAACCGAATAGTAATATTTATTTTCAGGGACCTATTGAACAAACCTTGGTGGATGTGGATGCAGTTTATAATTTGCGCGCAGCAACCAAAAACTTGATTGAGGATTATTTGGCAACGAGTACGGATGAGCAACTTGAAAGTGAAGCGCTCAACCGTGTTCCCGTAAAATTATTCCTCAATTTATCCGGGATGTTGTATAATCCAGATATCAATTTTAATATCGAGATACAACAGTTAAATCCCATCATTCGCAATTACGTAGATCGTAAAATTTTCACGCTCAAACAATATGAAAATGAGATGAATCGCCAGGTTTTTGGCTTACTGGTTTTGAATCAGTTTTTACCACCTTTGACTAGTATTGATCAGGTAAGTAATACAGGTTTTAATATCAATGCTAATGATGCTGCGAATACAGTAAGTGAGTTTGTCTCCAATCAACTAACAAGGTATTTCAATGACTGGATTTCTTATCTTTCTGATGATGTGAGCTTGAACTTTAATTATCGCAATTATGAGCAAGACCTGACCAATTTATCGAGTTTTGAAGATTTAGCATTGCGTAGGGAATTGCAGTTGGCTTTAACCACTAAATTTCTAAATGATCGAGTAACGATCAATCTTGGAGGTAACGTAGATTTTGGCAATAATCAATTAGGGATAGATAATTCAAACACCACTTTCTTTGGAGGCAATGCGAGTATTGAATATGCTTTAACGGAAAACAGGCGATTTAGAATTAAAGCGTTTACAAATACAGATTATGATTACTTCAACCAAGCGAATACGACCCGAGCGGGTGTAGGTTTATCTTTTAAGCGGGAGTTTGACAATATTAAAGACTTGAGAATTAATAAGGATGAGTTCAAGTTGAAAACGGATAAAAAGGATAGTGTGACAGATGGCGAGGATTAATCTTTGCTTTTCGTTAAGAAGTATTCAGTGTTAACCCGTTTTCTTCACATTTTCTTCCATACTATACCTCGGGTCAGGTACAAAGGCCATTTTCTCCATACGTTGTACTTCTAGGCTATAAAAACCAAACTCTTCAACCACTTTGCCGCTTAACAAATACACACCTTTTCCTCGAAAAGGATAAGCCTCAACTTCCCGCGGAAAATGTACAGTATCGATAAAATATCCCTTCTGATCGAGGAAGGTGCCAAAAGCCATACGTTTGTTTCCTGAAGCACTGGTACTTTTTCGTGCAACCAAATAACCATAAATACTGATAAACTTATTCAAGAAACGAGGGAAGTCACTGGCTAATAACTTACTCCATGGAGGCTCTAGAAGCAGAAGAAAAGGATTGCTGAGCGGAAATCCTAATATCTCTAGTTCATCAAAAGTGTTTTCTAATAAATTAGTTTTCAACTCGGGTAGTTTGAAGTTTTTATTTTCTCTTACAAATAACTCTTGCTGACTTCGATCACGTTTGAAACTGTTGAGCAGCGCATGTGCCTCCCAGAGCAGTTTTCGTTTGCTTACTCCTGAAAATCTAAAAGCGCCAATCCGAATCAATACACTGAGTTGTTCAATGCCTATAGCTACACGCTCGACGAAGTTTTGTAAACTGGCAAAATCGCCATTAGCTGCTCTTTCTTGTATAATATGATGTGCCGTCTCACTTTCCATATTCTGTAGCCAAGCAAACCCTAGATAAATGTCTTTATTTATAATGATAGCTTGATTGAGGCTGGTATTGATACAAGGAGCATGAATTTGAGCACCAAGCATTCTGGCCTCATGGATATAAAGTTCGGTTCGGTAAAATCCACCACCATTATTAAGGATGGCCACCATGTATTCCAGTGGATGATAACATTTCAGATACAAGCTTTGGTAGCTCTCTACGGCATAAGAAGCGGAGTGTCCTTTGGCAAAGGCATAACCGGCAAAGCTTTCTATTTGTCGCCAGATTTCTTTGGCATCCTGGTCGGCATGTCCGCGCTCTTTACAATTGGTAAAAAAGCTTCGCTTGATTTCTTCAAAGGCTTCACGACTTCGGAATTTGCCGCTCATTGCGCGCCGTAAAACATCGGCTTCACTTAAACTTAGCCCAGCAAAGTAATGGGCTACCTTAATCACATCTTCTTGATAGACCATTACGCCGTATGTGTCGGGCATAATAGAGAGCATGGTTGGGTGCGCTTCTTTAGCTGCTCGGTCAGGATCGCGGTGACGTAAAATGTACTCGCGCATCATTCCACTTTTTGATACCCCTGGTCGGATAATTGAACTTGCCGCTACCAGCCCTAAGTAATTATCTACCTTCAGCTTTTTGAGCAGCATGCGCATGGCAGGCGATTCGACATAAAAGCAACCAATGCATTGTGCTTGTGCAATCAACTGATTAATCTGCTTATCATGCTTGAAGGCCTTGATATTGTGAATATCAATAGGTGGTAGCTTGGGTTTGTTGTATCGCACAATTTCTAGACACTCTTTGATTTTTGCTAAGCCGCGTTGTCCAAGAATGTCAAACTTATATAGCCCCACATCTTCGGAAATAATCATGTCAAATTGGGTAGTTGGGAATCCCTTAGGAGGTAAATCGGTGGCGCTGAAATAATGAATAGGTTTTTCTGAAATAAGTATACCACTAGAATGTACACTCAGGTAATTTGGCTTGTCTTGTAGTAATTGTGCGTATTGTACGACAAGTTGTTGTAGGTGATCAAGTTTTTGGTAGCTGAAATTTCCTTCACATAAAGCATCGAGCTCTTGCTTGGGTAATCCAAACACCTTCCCCAATTCACGTACTGCTGCACGATACTGAAAGGTGTTGTAGGTAGCGAGCAAGGCTGTATGTTTAAATCGATTGAAAATATAGCGTGTCACATCTTGCCTGTCGCGCCAGGAGAAGTCAATATCGAAGTCGGGGGGATTTGTTCGATACAAATTAATAAATCGTTCAAAATACAGGTCGAGCTCAACGGGGTCAACATCGGTAATTTTTAATAGGTAGGCAACCAAGCTATTTGCCCCACTTCCTCGTCCAACATAGAAGTAATTTTTGTTTTGAGCGTAACGAACAATATCCCAATTGATAAGAAAGTAGGAAACGAAGCCCATTTTTTCAATGATAACCAACTCATTGTGCAGGCGGTCGTAGATACTTTGATCTACTTCGGTTCCATAACGATAAGGAATGCCTTCTTCACATAATTGTACGAGTAATTCATAATCTTTATCTGCACTGTCTGTATAATAGCGCTGATTTTGTGGGAGACGGTTTTCGCTAAAATCAAAATGAATATGGCAAGCATTTAAAAGCTTGTGGGTGTTTGGTGTGAGCTCGGGGTAATCGCTGAAAATTTGCTCTATTTCTATTGGTGGACGCATCTGGTGGCTCAAATCACCCTCCTCGTTTTTGGGTAGCTTGCTGAGTAAAGTGTTATTGGCAATGGCGCGCAATAAGCGATGCGTATTAAAATGCGTGCGGTGCTTAAAAGTGACAGTTTGTAAAACAACAAGTCTATCTCGAAGTTCTTTGATTGGGGAAAATGTCAGGTGGCTAAAATCTTCGGGAGCTACACCGATATATTCGTTTTTGTGATAAGTTTTCTTTCGTAAAAGACTGGCCTTTTTATAGGGGTAAATGATGAAAGCGTGCTCGAAATGAGGGGCTTCATCGGGGAGATCATCTGCTTCGTGCTTATACTTAGACAAAAAATCATTGAGTGCCAAAAAACCTTCGTTGTTTTTGGCTAAGCCAATATATAATTGATCTGCACCATTTCGAAAGTCCAAACCTATAATGGGTTTAATGCCATAGTTCGGTGCTAGTCGAACAAAATTCATACAAGCTGAGGTGTTGTTAATATCCGTCAATGCTAATTGAGTAATACCCAATTCTTTCGCCCAGGCTAACAGCTCCTTTTCGGAAAGTGTTCCGTAGCGTAGGCTATAATATGAGTGACAATTGATATACATGATTTGTTTTCTTGTCCAACTCGTCCGCCCACCGGCGGATGACAGTTCAGGTACATAGTTTAGATGACAGAAGTTAGATAACAGATGTCAGATTCGAGAAATCAGTTTGTAAATGTCTAATATCTGACTTCTGATATCTATTATCTATTTAGAACAATAACCCTTGCGTCCCTTCATCCTTCTCCTTTCGAATCCTTGCTCGCGTTTGACCCATTCCACGTACCACCAGTTCTTTGTAGATTTCATATTGGTATTCGGGGATGACACGCTGACCTAAAGGTTGGAGTAACTCAGGTTCCTTGTTTCCAACTTTTTTAATCGCCGGATCAATAGGGTAGGCGTTGAATGTTTTTGGGTCAAATGGTCTCATTAGCGAAGTAATATCGCTGAGCTTAGCTTCGGAATCTAACCAAATTTTTTCATCTTCTGGATTTAGGACCAATGGTGCCCGGTGATGACCAATTTTTGCCAGCAGGCTATTAGCCGCTGTTGTTATAATGGCAAAGTTGTTTTCATCTTCACCAGTCTTTGGGTTATGCCAGGTACTCCATATGCCTGCCATAGCAAAAGGACTTCCCTCGTTTGTAGAATAAACTACATATGGTTTGCTTAAACGCTCTTTTTCAGGTCCTTCGATGAAAGCATCTGCAATAACCAAACAACGTTGTTGACGAATGGCTTGTTTGAACATCGGCTTTTGCAAGATTCCTTTGCTTCCCGTATAGTTCATGGCATTTTCCTTATTAAAATTACCCTCGCTTCGCGCATTAATGAGATAGTTAGCCTTTTCCGCCCACGATGGGGTAAAACCAAAGCGAAAAAACTGTAATTGCTGCGATTCGGTGTTTGTCACTATGGGGGCTTTTTCTCCTATAGCCACATTCACGTTCACTTCATAGTCACTAGCATTGTTTGCCTTCACATCAAATCGCTTCTCTATCTTTTCAAGCGTACTTACGATTACGTATCTTCCACACATATTTTAATGCAAAATGTATAATTAATAATGTATAATGATCAGTTTTTCTTTTCAGAAGTTTTGACTATTGATGTTAGTATTTTGATTATTTCTATAAGTTCCTTTTCTAATTTTTGATATTGATTGAAATCGATATAATGGGTTTTGTGCAGCAGTTTAAGCCAATATTTGGTTTCTCTTGCTTCTTTCAAACTAATACTGAACTTCGATCGAAAATCTTTCTTTGAAATGCCACCAACAGCCTCTTCAGCATTTGCGCCAATAGACGTTCCTGACTTTAAAACTTGTCGAGCTAAATCGTAAACTCTATGCTTGACAAGTAATAACTTATACAACTCAACGATTTGAATAGAGAAGTTAAAAGTCTTATCCAATATAATGTTTGATTTCCTCATCAATTATCATTTATTCATTATCAATTAAAAAGCATAGCAGATGCTCGCACAAATACTACTTAGCATTATTCATTATACATTGTTAATTATTAATTAATCACTGTCTTCTCTTCGCCAGCACTATCGGCGGATCTCCATTAAAAGGATTCGTAAACCTCCCTATACTGCTTCGTCCCATACCTATAGCTCGCACAATACTTCGTTCACCATGTCGCTCACGGATTTTATCCATCGCTTGATAAAGAGCGAGCTGTTCTTGGGCGTCATCAAATAGATTAATTTGGTAGTTGCCATGTACCAAGTTACTAAATCGTAATCCGACTAAACGAATCAACAAACGCTTGTCGTTGAGTTGTCGGAACAGGTTCAATGCGGCAGGAATAAGGATATGGTCAGCTGATGTATAGGGGATCTTTACCTGTTTGGTATAAGTATTGAAATTCGAATAACGAATCTTTATCGTGACACAAGCCGTGAGTTTGGTTCCTCTGCGCAATTGAAACGCCAGGTTTTCAGCCATGGAGGTAATCAAGGCTTCTAGCTTTTGGATGTCGATGGTGTCCTTATCGAAAGTCCGTTCGGTAGAAATTGATTTTCGCTCAGAAAAAGGAATGACAGGGCTGTGGTCAATGCCATTGGCTTTTTTCCAAACTGTTTTGCCATTTTTTCCAAACACATCTTCCATCATTTCGAGTGGCATAGCTTGTACTGTAAGAATTTGCTTGACACCCATATTGCATAAGGTTTGAAACATTTTATCACCTACCATCGGTATTTTCTTTACTGATAGGGGAGCCAGAAAAAGTTTTTCCTGACCTAAATCAATCTTAATTTGATTGTTCGGCTTCGCTTCTCCAGTAGCTACTTTCGAAACCGTTTTATTAATCGATAAACCAAAGGAAATCGGCAAACCTGTTTCTTTAATGATTGTGCTGCGCAATTCGGAGGCATATTGGTAGCAACCAAAAAACTTATCCATACCACTTAGATCAGCATAAAATTCATCAATACTTGATTTTTCTAAAATGGGAACATGCTCTTTTAGTATATCAGTAACCAGTTTGGAGTACTTGGTGTAGTTGGATGTATTTCCTCGAATGACAATTCCTTCTGGACAAAGCTGCTGTGCCTGGCGCATCGGCATGCCGGAGTGTACGCCAAACTTGCGCGCTTCATAACTGCAAGAGGCTACTACACCTCGATCGCTGGTTCCTCCAAGTAGAATGGGTTTCTTTTCCAGCCGACTATCGAGTAACCGCTCAACCGATACATAAAAGGTATCTAAGTCCATATGTAGAATTGACTGCTTCATGGGGTATTAAATCTTGTGCAAAATATGGAATAATTCCATAATTATGCAAGAATGTGGATAAAAAATTGGAATAATTCCATTTTTAACTTAACTTTGGTAGCATGGAAAATAAGCTACCTATTGAGGCTCAACGTTTTAAGGAGTTGAGGAAAAGTTTAGGACATACGCAAGCGAGTTTTGCGCAGGAACTGGATATCAAATCCTCGACCATCGATATCGAACGCGGTAAGATGCGGATCCCTTCGCATACGCTCATAATATTGATGAAAAAATATGGGGTAAATCCCTTGTGGTTATTTGGTGAAAGTACGCAGATGAACCAAAAGCCTGTCAAGCAGGAAGTGTTACCCAAAGTGGTAGTAATGGACGCTGCGGAAGAAAATGAAAATGTCTTGATGGTGAATGCCAAAGCAGCAGCGGGTTATCCATCCAATTTATCGAATCATCAATGGTACACTTCTTTGCCTGCCTTTCATATTCCCTTGCCAAGTTTTAAGGGGGTGAGTATTCGGGCATTTCAGGTAGAAGGATATAGTATGGTGCCCATATTTAAACCGAATGACTGGGTATTTGGTAAAGCAGTTTTATACCTCAATGATATTCATGACGGCGATGTATATGTAGTAGTAACCCATGACTCCGTGTTAGTGAAGCGGGTATATAATAAAGATGCCGAACATCTCGTACTGGTTTCAGAAAACAGAGAGTATCCCGATATCAATATGCCGAAAAGTGAGGTGCAAGAGTTGTGGCACTTTGCTAGCAAGATGAGTTTCGACCTTGAACAAGGAGAGGGGCGCTTAAATGCGATTAATGATAAAATTGATATCTTGCTGAATCAGATTAAGAAAGATACTTAAAGAAAACGACCTGACACGTTCTCGATCCAGTCAGGTCGTTTCGGAATCTTATACCTTGTCTATTATTAGTTATTCATTAACTCCTCAATCTCCGCTACCGTTATCGGAATATTCGCCATCAAGTCGATATTCTTGCCTTCTTTAACGATAATATCATTTTCGATGCGCACACCTATACTTTCCTCCCGAATATATATGCCCGGCTCAATCGTAAAACACATGTTTTCTTCTATTTTGCCATAACGAGCACCAACATCATGGACATCAATGCCCATAAAGTGACTGGTACCATGAGGAAAGTATTTTTGTGTTAGACGCATACGTTCTTCTTTGCTTGCCTTTTTATCTATAAGTTTGATGTCTACCAAAGCAGCTCCCATCATGCTTTTTACTTCAGCATTGAATTCGTTGAGCGTCATGCCTGGACTTAACATCGCTTTCGCTTCATTATGAATATTTAAACAAGCATTGTACACTTCTTTTTGTCTCTCAGTGAAGCGTCCATTCACCGGAATAGTCCGCGACAGGTCCGAAGCATAGCAGGCATATTCTGAACCAAAGTCCATCAATAATAAGTCTCCCTCGCGGCAAACTTGATCGTTAGCCACATAATGCAGTACACAAGCATTGGCACCTGAAGCAATAATTGGCGAGTAGGCATGACCTGTTGCCCCGTGTTTAATAAAAGTAGAAATGATTTCAGCTTCTACTTCATATTCCTTTATACCTGGTTTGGTTGCAGACAACACTCGTCGAAATGCTTTTTCTGTGATATCACAGGCTTTTTGCATCACGTCAATTTCTTCTTGCTGTTTAATACTACGCTGATAGGAGATAATGGGCGCACTTCGGTGATAGTTGTGTAATGGATACTTCGACTGCATCTCCTTAGCAAATCGGACGTCTTTAGTTTCTAATTCACTGTGCGCGCGGTCATTTTCATTCATATTTAAATAGAAAGCGCTTACCGTATTGCTCAAATGAGCCACAGTACTCGCAAAGCTGTCGTTCCACTTGACATGTTCGATACCCGAAATAGCAGTTCCTTGTTTCATGTCGATTTTAGTCCCTTCCCATACAGCTATCATCTCGTTCGTTTCTCTGAGAAACAAGATTTCGCGTTGCGCTTTAGTAGGCGCATCAGGATACAAAATGAGCATGCATTCTTCTTGGTCGATCCCGGTCAAATAGTAGAAGTCAGGATTTTGACGAAAAGGGTGGTAGCCATCAGCACTTCTTGGCATCACATCATTCGAGTGGAATATTGCCATTGAACCCTTGACCATCTGCTTCATAAATGACTTTCTATTGCCGCTAAAAAACTTGGCGGACATCCTTTCGTATCTACTCATTATTATACTTTTTAGAGAAAAACAAAAGTATCTCTTTTTTTTCAGAGTCAATAGTCGTTTAACACATTGCTACAAACTTGATTGTCAGCATTGTCCCTGTATTCATTATGTTATCGTTTTGTTTAATTAATTTACAGCCTTGATTTTTGCTTACTTTTTTATAAAGAAAAGAGGAATAAGATGATGATCCTTTTATTCTTGTGGAAGCTAATCAATCTATGATGATTTTGGCATTGAAATTACACAGCTTGAAGCCAGTGGGAATGGGCCATGAAACCGCTTATACCCAAAAAATAATTGGATTGACCTAAAAAAAATAAAAATCCGTTTTTTAATTAAAAATGTTTCCATACCTTTGCAGTCCTAAAATTTTAAGCAATTTATGCCTACAATTCAACAATTAGTAAGAAAAGGACGTAAGCAGATTATTAGCAAAAGCAAGTCTAGAGCTTTAGATGCGTGTCCACAGAAGAGAGGAGTATGTACCAGAGTATATACCACTACACCGAAGAAACCGAACTCAGCATTGAGAAAGGTAGCTAAGGTTAGATTAACCAACGGAATCGAGGTAATCGCCTACATTCCTGGTGAAGGACACAACCTCCAAGAGCACTCTATCGTATTGATAAGAGGAGGAAGGGTGAAGGACTTACCAGGTGTACGTTATCACATTGTTAGAGGTGCTTTGGATACTTCGGGTGTTGAAGGTAGATTGCAATCTAGGTCTAAATACGGAGCTAAACGTCCGAAAAAATAAATAAGTAATGAGAAAAAGAAAACCGCAGAAAAGGTATTATCAACCGGATCCACGATTCGGTGATGAGAATGTGACTTTTTTCGTAAACAACTTAATGTTGGATGGAAAAAAGACAATTGCATACAAAATCTTTTATGATGCAATTGACTATGCGACTGAAAAATCTGGGGAAGAGGGTTACGAGCTTTGGAAAAAAGCTTTAGTAGCCATCTCTCCTGGGGTTGAAGTAAGAAGTAGAAGAATCGGTGGTGCTACTTTCCAAATTCCTACAGAGGTTCGTCCAGCAAGAAAGCGTTCGGTAGGAATGAAGTGGCTAATTAAATACGCCCGTTTACGTAATGGTAAATCAATGGCGGAAAAATTAGGTAGCGAAATCATGGCTGCAGCGAAAGGTGAAGGCGCGGCAGTGAAGAAAAGAGAAGATACGCACAGAATGGCTGAGGCAAACAAAGCCTTCTCTCACTTTAAATTTTAATAAGCGGAAGACATGTCTAGAGATTTAAAATACACAAGAAATATTGGTATCGCTGCGCATATTGATGCGGGTAAAACGACGACTACTGAGCGTATTCTTTATTATACGGGTGTTACGCACAAAATTGGTGAGGTACACGATGGTGCAGCTACTATGGACCATATGGCACAGGAGCAGGAAAGAGGTATTACAATTACGTCTGCTGCAACTACAGTGCACTGGGATTACAGAGGTGATAAATACCACATCAACATTATCGATACTCCAGGTCACGTGGATTTCACCGTTGAGGTGAATCGTTCGTTGAGAGTATTAGACGGATTGGTGTTCTTGTTTTCAGCGGTTGATGGTGTGGAGCCGCAATCGGAAACAAACTGGCGTTTGGCTGATAACTATAACGTACCTCGTATCGGTTTCGTGAATAAAATGGACCGTCAGGGTGCTGATTTCTTAAACGTGTGCACACAGGTTAAAGAAATGTTAGGCAGCCATGCTTTGCCGTTACAAATTCCTATTGGTGCTGAAGATAACTTCAAAGGAGTGGTTGATTTAATCAACTTTAGAGGAATCGTGTGGAATGAGGAAGATCAAGGGATGACATTCAAGGAAGTAGAAATTCCAGCTGATATTTTGGACGAAGCTACCCAGTACAGAGAGCAATTGCTTGAAGCGGTGGCTGAATTCAACGATACCTTAATGGAGAAATACTTCGAAGATCCTGAGTCTCTCACTGAAAGAGAAATTTTGGATGCTTTGAGAGAAGCTACTATCGGTGGTAAAGTTGTGCCAATGATGTGTGGTTCTGCTTTTAAAAATAAAGGTGTTCAGGCCATGTTGGACATGGTAATGGAAATTTTACCTTCTCCGCTAGATGTGGATGCAATTAAGGGAACGAACCCTGATACTGAGTTAGAAGAATTGAGAAAGCCAAGCGTAGACGAGCCGTTTGCCGCTTTAGCGTTTAAAATTGCTACCGATCCATTCGTAGGTCGTTTATGTTTTACACGTGCTTACTCGGGTAAATTAGATTCAGGTTCTTATGTGCTAAACACAAGAACTGGAAAGAAAGAGAGAATTTCACGTGTGTTTGAAATGCATGCCAATACGCAAAAGCAAGTTCCTTATTTACAAGCTGGAGATATTGCTGCTTTGGTAGGATTTAAAGATATCCGTACTGGTGATACTTTATGTGATGAGAAGCGCCCTATCGTGCTCGAGTCAATGGACTTCCCTGATCCGGTAATCGGTTTGGCGATTGAGCCTAAGACGCAAAGTGATGTAGATAAGTTGGGTATGGCTTTAGCCAAATTGGCTGAAGAAGATCCGACTTTCAAAGTGAACTTTGATGAGAATACTGGTCAAACCATTATCAGTGGTATGGGTGAGCTTCACTTAGATATCATTGTTGATCGTTTGAAAAGAGAGTTCAAGGTTGAATGTAACCAAGGAGCACCTCAAGTGAACTACAAAGAGCAAATTTCTCAGACTGTAGAGCATAGAGAGGTATACAAAAAGCAATCGGGTGGACGTGGTAAGTTTGCGGACATCAAGTTCGAAATGGGACCAGTTGACGATCCGACTAAGCAAGGACTAGAATTTGTGAATGATATCTTTGGTGGTTCAATTCCAAAAGAATTTGTTCCAGCAGTGGAGAAAGGATTCAAGGAAGCAATGAAGAATGGTGTCTTGGCTGGTTACGAAATCGACAGCTTGAAAGTTCGGTTGTTTGATGGATCTTTCCACCAGGTGGATTCAGATCAGCTGTCTTTCGAATTAGCTGCAAAGGTTGGTTTCAAAGAAGCTGCTAAGAATGCTAAGCCTATTATACTTGAGCCTATTATGAAGTTGGAAGTTATCACTCCAGAAGAAAACACGGGTGATGTAGTTGGTGACTTGAACAGAAGACGTGGTATCATGGAAGGCATGGCTCCTAAAGGAAGTGGCCAAGTAATCAAGGCGAAAGTACCATTGTCTGAAATGTTTGGATATGTGACGCAGTTAAGAACGATTACATCAGGTAGAGCAACTTCATCAATGGAGTTCCATAGCTACCAACCTGCTCCGGATAACATCGCGAAGCAAGTAATTGAAAAAGCAACAGGTAAAGTAACCGCATAATAGTAGAAACATGACACAGAGAATTAGAATCAAGTTGAAATCGTACGATTATAATTTAGTTGACAAGTCAGCTGAAAAAATCTACAAAACAGTAAAGAATACTGGTGCTATTATCAGCGGACCAATTCCTTTACCAACGAAAAGAAAAGTATTTAATATTTTGCGTTCGCCTCACGTGAATTCGGATTCGAAAGAGCAATTTCAGTTAATGACTTACAAAAGATTATTGGACATCTACAGCTCAAACTCAAAAACAATTGATGCTTTAATGAAGCTTGAATTGCCGAGTGGAGTCGATGTAGAGATTAAAGTTTAAGCGGGAAACCAATGTGCGCCAGCTGGCGCATAAGTTCCATCTGAAACTCATTTTTAAATAAAAAGACAGATGAAAGCGATTTTAGGAAAAAAGATTGGAATGACTAGCGTCTTTACGGAGAATGGTACTAAAATGCCTTGTACGGTTTTAAGTATCGGTCCGTGCGTTATTACTCAAATCAAAACAGAAGAAACTGACGGTTACAATGCCGTGCAGTTAGGTTATGGTGAAAAGAGCGAAAAAAACACGCCGAAGCCATTAAAGGGGCACTTCAAAAAAGCTGGTGTTGATCCAGTTGCGAAGTTGTTTGAAGTAAGAGACTTCAATTTCGACAAGAATGTTGGAGATGAAATCACTATTGATATTTTTGAAGAAGGTGAAGAGATTGCTGTAGTCGGAAATTCTAAAGGTAAAGGCTTCCAAGGCGTTGTTAAACGTCATGGGTTCTCGGGTGTTGGAATGCAAACGCACGGCCAACACAACAGAGGAAGAGCTCCAGGATCTATTGGTATGGCGTCAACGCCTTCAAAAGTGTTGAAAGGACAGCGTATGGCTGGTAGAATGGGTAACGATAGAGTGAAAGTGAAAGGCCTGAAGATTATTAAATTAATTGCAGAAGAAAACTTGATGGTTGTTAAAGGGAGTGTTCCTGGCCATAAAGGTTCTTACATAATTGTGGAGGGTAAATAAAATGAAAGTAAAAGTTTTAAATACAGCGGGTCAAGAAACGGGAAGAGAAGTAACTCTACCGAAAGAAATCTTTGGTATTGAGCCAAATGATCATGCTATTTACTTAGATGTGAAGCAATATTTGGCTAACCAGCGCCAGGGCACGCACAAAGCGAAAGAAAGAGCTGAAATTGCAGGGTCAACTAAGAAAATAAGAAAACAAAAAGGTAGTGGTGGTGCTCGTTTTGGTAGTATCAAGAGCCCAATCTTGAGAGGTGGTGGCCGCGTGTTCGGTCCGCGTCCTAGAAATTACGGTTTCAAATTAAATAAGAAAGTGAAAGTGCTTGCTAGACACTCGGCTTTAACTTATCGTGCTCAAGACAAAGCAATTGTTGTTGTAGAAGATTTGAAAATGGACGCCCCAAAGACGAAAGACTTTGTAGCTTTCATGAACAACATTGGTGCGGATAAAAAAGGTTTGTACGTTAATCAAAACGCAGATAAGAATTTAATTCTTTCTTCAAGAAATTTCCAGGGAGCTAGAATTACTGAGGTTAATAATTTAAACACCTACGATATCTTAAATTGTAATAAGCTAGTTATTAGTGAAAGCAGTTTAGAGTATTTCAATAAATAATTGGAGCTATGAGAGTAATAGAAGACGTATTAATCAAGCCGGTTGTAACAGAAAAATCTAATGCAACGCAGGAGAAAAGCAACAGATTTACATTCATTGTAGATAAAAATGCCAATAAGTTAGTCATCAAAGAGGCCGTGGAAGCAATGTATGGAGTTAGTGTGGACAAAGTATGGACACATGTAATCCCAGCGAAAGCAAAAACTCGTTTCACGAAGTCTGGAATAGCTTCAGGAAGAAAACCAGCTTACAAAAAAGCAATTGTGAGTCTAGTGGAAGGCGATACAATTGATTTCTATAGTAATATCTAATAGGAATAAGAATCCACAAATTAAAGAAAGATGGGAATTAAGAAATTTAAACCAGTAACACCTGGCACCCGATTTAGAATCGGGAGTGACTTCGCAGAAGTTACCACAGACAAGCCAGAGAAATCGCTTTTGTTGCCATTGAGCAAGAAAGGTGGGCGTAACTCTAAAGGACGTATTACCACTCGTTACAGAGGAGGAGGTTCTAAGAGAAAATACCGTATTATTGATTTTAAAAGAGACAAGCACGATATGGCTGCTGAAGTCTTAACTATCGAATATGATCCGAATAGAACAGCCCGTATTGCATTAGTGCAGTATGAGGATGGTGAAAAGCGATATATCGTAGCTCCAAACGGTTTAAGTGTGGGAGCAAAAATCATGTCGGGATCAAAAGCCACTCCGGATGTTGGTAACGCAATGTTCTTAGCAGATATTCCACTTGGTTCTGTTGTGCATAACATTGAAATGCAACCAGGTAGAGGCGCACAGATTGCGCGTAGTGCAGGTGCTTATGCTCAGTTGAATGCTCGAGAAGGTAAATACGCCATTTTGAAGATGCCTTCAGGAGAGACACGTATGATCTTGAAAACTTGTCTGGCAGTTATTGGTTCAGTTTCAAATGCTGATCATAGTTTAACTAGATTAGGTAAAGCAGGAAGAAGAAGATGGTTGGGTATTCGTCCGCGCACAAGAGGTGTGGTTATGAACCCTGTAGATCACCCGATGGGTGGTGGTGAAGGCCGTAATTCAGGAGGTCACCCACGTTCAAGAACAGGTGTGTATGCTAAAGGTTTGAAAACTCGTGACAAGAAGAAAGCATCTAATCGTTTAATCATAAGCAAGCGTAAAAAATAAGATATGGCACGTTCAATAAAAAAAGGTCCTTATATCGCACACCACCTATTAAAGAAAGTGGATGCTATGAATGAGGCGGATAGAAAGACAGTAATTAAAACTTGGTCAAGAGCCAGTATGATTATTCCTGACATGGTAGGCCATACGATTGCTGTGCATAACGGAAACAAATTTATTCCTGTATATGTAACGGAAAATATGGTAGGACATAAGTTAGGTGAGTTCTCTCCAACTCGTCAGTTTAGAGGACATTCATCTAAGAAAATTAAATAAGTGACGAAAGTCTTTTAAAACGAATGAATATGGAAGCAGTAGCTAAATTGAGAAATAACCCTACATCAACGAGAAAGACACGTTTAGTAGTTGACTTGATTCGAGGGAAAGAAGTGAATGAGGCTTTGAATGTACTGAAATTCACAAGTAAGGAGTCTGCACCTAAAATTGAGAAGTTATTATTGTCGGCGATTAGTAACTGGGGTCAAAAAAATGACGCTCAGCCAGAGGATCACGATTTAATTGTTAAAGCTGCATGGGTAGATGGTGGTAAAATGTTGAAACGTTTTAGACCAGCTCCTCAAGGTAGAGCACATCGTATCAGAAAGCGGTCAAACCATATTACCCTAGTGGTGGATAGTAAAACGCCGTTAGCTGCAAAAGAAGAAGCAGGCACTGTAGAATAAGCAGAAAGAAGTATTTAAATGAAGCCTCATCCTGAGTGTATAGGATGAGGCTTTTTTATGTAAAAAAAATGTTTCAACAGGATCTCGAAAAGTGACTAAAAAAAATACAAAAAAAATGAATGAAGGGTTTAAAAAACCAATTTTAATCCTTACATTTGCACTCCAATTTTATCGAAGCGTTTCAAAATAGAACGAAATTAATGGGACAAAAAATTAATCCAATATCGAATAGACTAGGAATCATCAGAGGATGGGATTCAAACTGGTTTGCAGACAAAGAAGCAGGCAAAAAGCTTGTTGAAGATGAAAAAATACGTGAATATTTAAATGCGCGTATCTCTAAAGGGGGTCTCTCTAAAATCATTATTGAGCGTACGCTGAAGAGAATTACTGTAACCGTTCACACATCTCGTCCAGGGATAATTATTGGAAGAGGTGGTTCTGAGGTTGACCGTATTAAAGAAGAGTTGAAGAAGTTGACTGGCAAGGAAGTTCAGATTAACATCGTTGAAATTAGACGTCCGGAATTGGATGCCGCCATTGTAGCTGAAAGCGTGGCGAAGCAATTGGAGGCGCGTGTTAACTTTAGAAGAGCGGTGAAAATGGCTATCGCTTCCACGATGCGAATGGGTGCTCAAGGAATTAAGGTGCGTTGCTCTGGAAGATTGGGTGGTGCTGAGATGGCAAGAGCTGAAGAATATAAGCAGGGAAGAACGCCTTTGCAGACTTTGAGAGCGGATATTGATTATGCCTTAGTAGAGGCAAATACAATCTACGGTAAAATTGGAGTGAAAGTTTGGATTTGTAAAGGAGAAGTTTTGGGTAAAAGAGACTTGTCTCCAAATGTTGGTGATCCTAACGCGCAGAAAGGAAAGAAAAAATTTGCTAAGCGTAAATAATTAGAAGATGTTATTACCTAAAAGAGTCAAATATAGAAAGCAGCAAAAAGGCAGAATGAAAGGAAATGCCGGAAGAGGAACGGAAGTTTCTTTTGGCACCTTCGGTCTTAAGTCTTTAGACACTAGCTGGATTACCAACCGTCAAATCGAAGCGGCACGTATAGCGGTGAATAGATATATGAAAAGAGAAGGTAAAGTGTGGATTCGTATTTTTCCAGACAAGCCATACACAAGCAAACCTCTAGAGGTTCGTATGGGTAAAGGTAAGGGTGCTCCAGAAGGTTGGGTAGCAGTAGTTAAGCCTGGTAGAATTATGTTTGAGGTGGATGGGGTTTCCGCTGAAGTGGCAAAAGAAGCCCTGCGTCTTGCTGCTCAGAAGTTGCCAGTACATACCAAAGTAGTAACAAGAAGAGATTACGTAGAAGCTTAAAGACTAAAGCTATGGCATTGAATAAAGAAGATATTAAGCAATTGACAACTGAAGAATTGTTGGAGAAAGCGCGCGAAACAAAAGTTCAATTGAAAAAATTGGAATTTAATCACGCAATTTCTGCTATTGAGAATCCATTGCAGATTAGAGCAATGCGAAGAGATATCGCAAGGTTGTTAACAGAATTGAGAAGCAGAGAATTGAGTAATTCTGAAAACTAATAGTCCGATGGAAACAGTAGAAAGAAAAATGAGAAAAACCAGAACGGGTATCGTTACGAGTAATAAAATGGATAAGACCATTACTATTAAGGTAGAGCGTAAGGTAATTCACCCGATGTATGGTAAGTTTTTGAAGAAATCTAAAAAGTACACAGCACACGATGAGACAAACGAGTGCAATGAAGGTGACTTAGTTAGAATTATGGAAACTCGACCTCTTAGTAAGAACAAGAGATGGAGATTAGTTGAAATCATAGAAAGAGCGAAATAAGATGTTACAACAAGAATCAAGAGCTGGTGTAGCTGATAACAGCGGAGCTAAAGAAGTACTTGTAATTAAAGTACTTGGTGGGTCAAATAGGAGATACGCATCCATTGGTGATCGAGTAGTAGTTTCTGTAAAGAAAGCGATTCCAAATGGTAACGCGAAAAAAGGTACCGTGCACAAGGCTGTTGTGGTTCGTACGAAAAAAGCGATCAAAAGAAAAGATGGTTCGCATATTCGTTTCGATGACAATGCAGTTGTGTTGTTAAATGCGCAAGATGAGATGAGGGGTACGCGTATTTTCGGCCCTGTAGCTCGTGAATTGAGAGATAAGGATTACATGAAGATTGTATCATTAGCGCCTGAGGTTATTTAATATTGATAAGATGAGCAAGAATAGATTTGAACCAAAATTGAAAATCAAGAAAGGCGACGAGGTAATCGTTGTTGCTGGAAATGATAAAGGTAAAACGGGAAAAGTACTAACTGTGTTCCCTCATGACTCTCGAGTTATTGTTGAGCAGGTAAATATGGTTAAGAAGCATACTAAACCTGATGCAAAGAACCCAGATGGTGGTATTATTCCTATGGAAGCGCCAATCCACATTTCTAACGTGTCTTTAATTGACCCTAAGTCAGGTAAAGCTACGCGGGTAAGAAGAGAGAAGGGTGATAAAGGATGGGTTAGAGTTTCTAAGAAATCAGGAGAAATTATATAGTAATGAGTTATACACCGCGATTAAGAAAAAAATATGATGAGGAAGTTGTTCCTGCTCTAGTCGAGAAGTTCAACTACCCATCAATCATGGCTGTTCCTAGAATTGTTAAAATTGCCTTGAATCAAGGAGTTAATGGTGCAACAAGCGACAAGAAATTGGTTGATGTAGCTGTGAAAGAAATGACGGATATTGCTGGTCAGAAAGCAGTGGCTACTTTGTCAAAGAAGGCTATCTCGAATTTCAAGTTGAGAGAAGATATGCCAATTGGTTCAAAAGTAACATTGAGAAGAGAGCGTATGTACGAATTTTTAGATCGCTTGATTGCTGTTGCTTTACCTCGTGTAAGGGACTTTCAAGGGATTAATGATAAAGGATTTGATGGAAGAGGTAATTACAACTTCGGTATTACGGAGCAAATTATCTTCCCTGAAATTGATATCGATAAAGTTTCTCGTATTAGTGGTATGAATGTTACAATCGTAACAACTGCTAAAACAGATCAGGAAGCAATGGAATTGTTGAAATTAATGGGTCTTCCATTTAAAAAATAAGTTATGTCTAGAAAATCAGTTGTAGCAAGACAAAAGAAAAGAGAACGAATGGTTGCTCAGTATGCCGCAAAGCGTAAGGCTTTAAAAGAGGCTGGCGACTATGAAGCATTAGATAAATTGCCTAAGAACGCATCACCAGTTCGTTTGAAAAACAGATGTGGTTTAACTGGTAGACCAAAGGGTTATGTTCGATTTTTCGGAATTAGCCGTGTGAAATTTAGAGAATTGGCTTCTTCAGGTAAGATTCCTGGTGTAACAAAAGCTAGTTGGTAATATTAAAATAGTAAAGAGATGTATTTCGATACCGTAGCAGATTATTTAACAAGAATTAGAAATGCTCAAATGGCTCAGCATAGAACTGTTGAGATTCCAGCATCTAACTTGAAGAAAAGAATGACCGAAATCCTTTATGATAAAGGGTATATCCTTAAATATAAGTTTGAGGATGAAGCTTTTGGTGGTCAAGGTAAAATCATGATTGCCCTTAAATACGATGGCAATATGGTTCCAGTGATGAAGTCCATAGTGCGTGCATCTAAGCCAGGAAAGCGAGTGTACAAGAATTCAAATGATATTCCTCACGTTTTGAATGGATTGGGTATAGCTATCATCTCAACTTCGAAAGGAGTTATGACTGATAAGGAAGCTCGTGAGCAAAATGTTGGCGGTGAGATTTTGTGTGAAGTTTATTAATAGAAAGAAAAAGAATCAAGCATGTCTAGAATAGGAAAGGCACCGGTAGTAATTCCAGAAGGGGTTGAGGTAAAGGTAGATGGCTCTTTAGTAACTGTGAAAGGTAAAAAAGGCGAGCTTAAGCAGGTTGTTGATAAGGATATGATTATCAATATTGAAGATGGTCAATTAACCATTACACGACCTACTGAACAAAAACGCCACAAAGCGCTTCACGGTTTGTATCGTTCACTTATTGCAAACATGGTTATCGGTGTTTCAGAAGGATATAAGAAGGAATTAGATCTAGTTGGTGTGGGTTTCCGTGCTTCGGCTACTGGTCAGATGTTGGAGATGGCAGTTGGTTTTTCTCACCCTGTAGTGTTCTTGTTGCCTGAGGAGGTGAAGGTTGAAGCCACAATGGAAAAAGGTAAGCCACCACGTGTGACTTTAGAAAGTGTAGACAAGCAATTGATTGGACAAATCGCTGCTAGAATTCGATCGGTAAGAAAGCCTGAGCCATACAAAGGAAAAGGTATCAAGTTCGCTGGCGAGGTGTTGAGAAGAAAAGAAGGTAAATCAGCTAAAAAATAATAGAAATGGCTTTTAGTAATATTCAAAGAAGAACTAGAATCAAGAGAGGTATCCGTAATAAAGTACAGGGTACTCCAGAAAGACCACGATTGTCTGTCTTTAGAAGTAATAAAGCGATTTATGCTCAGTTGATTGACGATGTAGCAGGTCATACTTTGGCGGCGGCTTCAAGCAAAGATGCTTCTGTAGCTGGTGGTACTAAAGTTGAGCAGGCTAAAAAGGTTGGTGCGCTGCTTGCTGAGAAAGCCAAAGGTGCTAAAATTGAGTCGATAGTATTTGATAGAAACGGATTTAGATACCACGGACGTATCGCTGCTTTAGCAGAAGGTGCAAGAGAAAATGGTTTAAAATTCTAGAAAAAATAAAGTAGAATGTCAGCAAAAGCAAACATGTTAAGAGCCTCTGAGCTTGAATTGAAAGAAAAAGTAGTAAGCATTCGACGAGTTGCAAAAGTTACTAAAGGTGGTCGTACTTTCGGTTTCTCTGCGCTAGTTGTGGTAGGGGATGGAAATGGTGTGGTTGGACACGGAATGGGTAAAGCCAGAGAAGTGACAGAAGCGATTCAGAAAGCTATCGATGATGCAAAGAAAAGTTTGGTGAAAGTTCCAATTTTGAAAGGAACAATACCCCACGAGCAAATTGGTAAGTTTGGTGCAGCGAAAGTACTAATGCGTCCTGCCTCAGAAGGTACGGGAGTAATTGCTGGTGGTGGAATGCGTGCCGTTTTGGAAGCGGCTGGTGTTCATGATGTATTGGGTAAGTCTAAAGGGTCTAACAACCCAGCGAACGTTATCAGAGCAACAGTGGATGCTTTGATGAAGATGAGAGATCCATATACTGTTGCTAGAGATAGAAGAGTATCATTAAAGAAAGTTTTTAACGGATAAGCCTTATGGGAAAGATCAGAGTTACTCAAGTAAAGAGTGTTATCGATAGACCAAAAGATCAAAAAGCAACCATGGTCGCTTTAGGTTTAAAAAGAATTGGTCGAAGTAATGAATTTGAACGTACACCGCAAATCGATGGAATGATTAGAAAGGTGGCACATTTGTTAAAAATTGAAGAAGTATAGTTATGAACTTAAGTAGTTTAAAGCCAGCAAAAGGTTCTACGCATAACTCCAAGCGAGTAGGTAGAGGTCAAGGATCAGGAAAAGGCGGCACAGCGACAAGAGGACACAAAGGTGCCCAGTCTCGTTCTGGTTATTCTAGAAAAATTGGTTTCGAAGGTGGACAAATGCCATTGCAGAGAAGAATTCCAAAAAGAGGGTTCAAAAATGTTAATCGCACGGAATATGCTGTATTGAATTTAGCTATGATTCAGCATTATGCTGATAAGTACAAAGTGACAGAAATTGACCTTAACTTTTTGCAAGAAAAGAGTATTGTGAAGAAATCAGAAATTGTGAAGGTTTTAGCTAATGGTGAGTTGACTTCCAAAGTTAATGTAAGCGCTCATGCAATTAGTGCGAGTGCACTAGAGCAAATCGAGAAAGTTGGTGGAACTTTTACAAAACTATAATTAGTATAATAGTGAAGTTTATTGATACAATAAAGAATATTTGGTCTATCAAGGAATTGAGAGATAAAATTGCGTTTACCCTGCTCTTGGTATTGGTTTACCGTATTGGGTCATACGTGGTTCTTCCCGGAGTTGATCCCTCTAGTTTAAGTGATTTGGCAACTAAAGCTGGTGACGGTATCTTGGGTATGGTAAATGTATTTGCTGGAGGAGCCTTCAGCCGTGCATCTATTATGGCCTTGGGAATCATGCCTTATATCTCTGCTTCAATTGCTGTTCAATTGCTTACTATCGCTGTTCCTTACTTTCAGAAATTGCAGAAAGAAGGTGAAAGTGGTAGAAGACAAATTAATCAGATTACCCGAATCCTAACTATCATGGTTACTATGGTACAAGGGGCTGGTTATTTAACTTTATTGAATTCTCAAGGTATCCAAATCGTTGAGGGTTATTCTCCTGCTTTGTTTACAATAACTGCGATGATTGTCTTATCTGCAGGTACTTTGTTTGCCATGTGGATAGGAGAAAAGATTACGGATAATGGTATCGGAAATGGAATTTCATTATTGATTATGATTGGAATTATCGCAGGTCTTCCAGGTTCATTTGTTAATGAGTTGACTGCTAGATTCGGTGCTAGTGGAGGTGGATTAGTGATTTTTATCTTTGAGCTAGTCATCTTGTTTTTAATCATTATTGCCTCTATCGGATTGATTCAGGCAACGCGTCGTGTGGCGATCCAATACGCGAAGCGCAATGTGGTTCAAGGAGTAAAAACCTTGCAGGCGGGTGGAAATAGACAGTATTTGCCTTTGAAAGTAAATGCGTCAGGTGTAATGCCAATTATTTTCGCTCAGGCAATCATGTTTTTGCCATCAATGGTATACCAGTTCTTTTCGGATAACCCAAGTAGCTGGTTTGTTCAGGCTTTTTCTGACCCAACGAGCTGGGCGTATAATATTTTTACTTTCTTATTGATTGTGGTGTTTACTTACTTCTACACAGCAATGGTGGTTAATCCTGTGCAGATTGCAGATCAATTGAAGAAAGATGGTGGATTTATTCCGGGTATTAAGCCGGGTAAAAACACAGCAGAATATATCGATACGGTAGTATCTCGAATTACTTTACCAGGTTCTATTTTCCTAGGGATTATAGCTATCCTTCCAGCTTTTGCTATGCTAGGCGGAGTTAACACTGGTTTTGCATATTTCTTTGGGGGTACTTCATTATTGATTATGGTAGGAGTGGTATTAGATACAATCCAACAAATTGAAAGTCATTTAATGATGCGTCACTATGATGGATTGATGAAAGGAGGAAGTAAAACACGAGGAAGACAAAGTGTGGGGGCTTCTATTTAAAAAGATGGTGAAAACACCAGAAGAAATCGAATTAATTCGAGAGAGTTCTTTACTTGTTTCTAAAACCCTGGCTGAATTAGCAGGTCATATTAAACCCGGTGTAACACCGTTGTTTTTAGACAGTTTGGCTGAGGAGTTTATAAGAGATCATGGTGCAGTTCCTGGTTTCAAAGGTTATGGGGATTTTCCCAATACCCTTTGTTTCTCAATGAACAGTGCAGTTGTTCACGGTATTCCAGATAATACACCTATCAAAGAAAGTGATGTGTTGTCTATTGATTGTGGAACCATAAAAAATGAGTTCTATGGTGATCAAGCCTTCACTTTTGCAATGGCTGGAGTGAGTGATGAAGTACTTAAATTGCTTCAAGTGACAAGAAAGTCCTTGCGTTTGGGTATTGAACAAGCGATAGTTGGAAAGCGTGTGGGTGACATTGGTTATGCCATTCAACAGTTTTGTGAAAAGCAACATGGCTATGGAGTAGTTAGAGAATTAGTAGGGCATGGTTTGGGTAAATCATTGCACGAAGATCCTGAAGTACCTAACTACGGCAGAAGAGGCCAAGGAACTAAGTTGATGGAAAACATGGTTTTGGCGATTGAACCCATGATTAATCTTGGAACGAGAGAAGTTGTTTCAGCTCCTGATGGATGGACAATCCTAACGAGAGATGGCAAGGTAAGTGCGCACTACGAGCACGATATCGTAGTAAAAAAAGATAAAGCAGACATCTTAACTGATTTTTCAGTAATTGATGAAGCGATAAAGAAAAATAAAAATCTACAAGAAATTGTAGAATAATAACATATGGCGAAACAAGATTTAATAAAATTGGATGGCATTATTACAGAAGCTTTGTCGAATGCAATGTTTCGGGTAAAGCTAGAGAATGGTCATGAAATCGTAGCGCATATCAGTGGAAAGATGAGAATGCACTACATCAAGATCCTTCCTGGTGATAAAGTAGCTGTTGAAATGTCGCCTTATGATTTAGATAAAGGAAGAATAACCTACAGATATAAATAGAGTGTTATGAAAGTTAGAGCATCGATTAAAAAGAGAAGCGCGGATTGTAAAGTAGTTCGAAGAAAAGGACGACTTTATATCATCAACAAGAAGAATCCACGATTTAAACAAAGACAAGGATAAATTTTTAGTAATGGCAAGAATAGCAGGAACAGATTTACCAAGGAATAAGCGCGGCGTAGTTAGCTTGACGTACATTTTTGGAATTGGCAGAACGAGAGCGGCGGAAATTTTAGCGGCTTTAGGTATTGATGGAGACAAGAAAGTTAGTGAGTGGACTGACGATGAGGTCGCGTTGATTAATAAGCATATTGGAGACAATATTAAGGTTGAAGGGGAGTTGCGTTCAGAGGTACAGTTAAGTATTAAGCGTTTACAAGATATCGGATGCTATCGCGGTATTCGTCACCGTAAGGGTTTGCCTCTAAGAGGACAGCGTACGAAAAATAACTCTCGTACAAGAAAAGGAAAGAGAAAAACAGTTGCAAACAAAAAGAAAGCAACTAAATAATAAATAAAGGAGCGCGGAATTATGGCTACAAGTAAAAAAGCTACAAAAGCTAAGAAAAGAGTTGTGAAAGTTGATGCTGAAGGTAAAGTGTTTATCAAAGCTACCTTCAATAACATCATTGTTACTTTTACAAACAACCAAGGACAAACTATTTCATGGGGATCTGCTGGTAAAGCTGGCTTTAGAGGATCAAAGAAAAACACCCCTTATGCAGCTCAAGTAGCGGTTACGGATGCAGCGAAAGTTGCTCATGATGCTGGGTTGAGAAAAGTGGAGGTGTTTGTGAAAGGGCCTGGTTCTGGAAGAGAGTCGGCTATTCGAACAGTATACAGCAGTGGTATCGAAGTAACAACGATTAAAGATGTTACGCCAATTCCACATAACGGTTGTCGTCCGCCGAAAAGAAGAAGAGTTTAATCATAATAATATTCAAGTTTAAGAATCATGGCAAGATATATAGGTCCAAAAACTAAAATCGCTAGAAAGTTCGGAGAGGCTATCTACGGAGAAGATAAATACTTCGATAGAAGAAAGTATGCTCCTGGTCAGCATGGATCTTCGAAAAGAAGAAAATCAGTTTCTGATTATGGTGTGCAGTTGAAAGAGAAGCAAAAAGCGAAATACACGTACGGATTGCTAGAACGTCAGTTTAGAAACACTTTCAAAAAAGCATCGCGTAAAGAAGGTGTAACGGGTGAAAATTTACTACAAGCTTTAGAAGCTCGTTTGGATAATGTTGTATTTAGAATGGGCATTGCAAGAACAAGAACGCAGGCTAGACAATTTGTAGGTCACAAGCATATTCTTGTAAACGGTGATATTGTAAATATTCCTTCTTTTCAAGTTCGGCCAGGTGATATCATCGAAGTGAGAGAACGTTCAAAGTCTATGGAGCCTATTCAGGAAGCAATTGCTGGATCTTCTAGGGGTGAATTTAGTTGGATTGAGTTCGACGCTAAAGCGATGAAAGGTAAATTTTTAGAATTGCCAGCTAGAGAAGCTATACCTGAAAACATCAATGAGCAGTTAATTGTAGAATTATATTCTAAATAATAGATAAAAAAAGAAAACGCAATGGGATTATTAACATTTCAGAAACCAGATAAAATTGTTCTTCAAAAAGCAAACGACTTTGAGGGTACTTTCGAGTTCAAACCTCTTGAGCCTGGTTTTGGGGTTACTGTAGGTAATTCCTTAAGAAGAGTGTTGTTGTCTTCTTTGGAGGGTAACGCAATTGTCGGAGTGAAGTTCAGTGGAGTTGATCACGAATTCTCAACTATCCGTGGTGTTCTTGAAGACGTTACGGAAATCATCCTTAACTTGAAGCAGGTTCGTCTGAAGAAAATTATGGATGATGAAAATGCCTCAGACAAAATCTTCATTACGATTAAGGACAAAGAAACTTTCACTGCAGGTGACATTGAAAAGCACACAAATGTTTACCGAGTAATGAACCCGGATTTAGTTATCTGCAACTTGGAGCCGGTAGTATCGCTTGAATTGGAGATTACCATTCAAAGAGGGAAAGGTTATGTCGCAGCAGAAGAACATGAATTTGCAGAAACGCCAGTAGGATTCATTCCTGTTGATGCAGTGTTTACACCAATTAAAAATGTGCGATACGAAATTGAAAATACCCGTGTTGAACAACGTACAGATTATGAAAAACTCAATTTGGAGGTTTCTACTGATGGCACCATTCATCCAGAAGATGCAGTTAAAGAAGCTGCGCGTATCTTGATTCAACACCTAATGTTAATCTCAGATGAAAATATCACTTTTGATACCTCTGAGAACAAAACAGACGATATTGTAGATGAGCATGTGTTGCAAATGAGAAAGTTATTGAAAACGAACCTAGAAGACCTAGATTTATCTGTTAGAGCGTATAACTGCTTGAAAGCTGCGAAAATCAATGGTTTGGAAGAATTGGTGAAGTTTAACACAAACGACTTATTGAAGTTTAGAAATTTCGGTAAAAAATCCCTAGTGGAGATTGAAGCGATGCTTATCGAGAAAGGTTTAAGTTTCGGTATGGATATTTCAAAATATCAATTAGACGAGGATAAATAATTATAGACTTAGACAGAAGAAGTACTAATGAGACACGCAAATAAAATAAACAAGTTAAGTAGAAAAACAGCGCACAGAAAAGCTATGTTCGAGAATATGTCTTGTTCACTTATCATGAATAAGCGAATTTTTACGACAGTTGCGAAAGCTAAAGCGCTTAGAAGATATTTGGAGCCAGTGGTTACTAAGGCTAAAAATAACGATACACACAACAGGCGTACGGTATATAGCTACTTGGGTAGTAATATTACGGGGAAAGCGGCTTCTAAAGAGTTGTTCGATGTGATTGCACCTAAAATTGGTGATCGTCCAGGTGGATACTTGCGTATCATCAAAACGGGATTCAGACCAGGTGATAACGCAGAAATGGCCCTGATTGAATTTGTAGATTTCAATGAAGTATACACGCAATCAGACGATAGTAAAGGTGGTAAGAAACGAAGCCGAAGAGCCGGTAAGAAGAAAAAAAATACACCAGTGGCTGAAACGAAGGTTGAAGAAACAGTTGAAGAAACAGTTTCCGAAGTTGTAGGTGAGACTGAAGTAGAAGCATCTGCCGAGGAGACTAATTCGGAAGAGAATTCAGCTACGGAAGAAGCCGAGGATGCTGGAACAGAAGCTGAAGGCGAAGAACCAAAAGCGGAATAAGCCAAACAAATAATATGTTTTAAGGGATGAACAATGTTCATCCCTTTTTTATATTACAACCTGACTATTATTGAATTTATCGGGTTTAGATACTTTGCACTTAGGATGCTGATTAAACCTGTTGTCTGAATGTTACCATCTGTCATCTTCCATCTAATATCTCACATTCCACATTTCAGTTTTCTTATTTGTTCATATTCTCTTAATAAGAAACTTTTTCGGCAAATAGATTTGAATTAAATTCGCCCCAATCTAAAAAATATGGAAAATCATAAAGCTTATTTACTGCTTGAAGACGGCACTTTTTTTGAAGGTAAATCTATAGGTAGAAAGGGAACCACCTACGGTGAGATTTGTTTTAATACAGGAATGACAGGGTACCAAGAGGTCTTTACGGATCCTTCTTATTTTGGTCAAATGATCATCATGACTAACACGCATATTGGTAATTATGGTGCAATTGACGTTGACATGGAATCAAAAAGTGCCCAGATTGCGGGTTTGATATGTAAGAAGTTCTCGAGTAAATTTTCTCGAATTCAAGCGAATTCGTCTTTGAATGATTTTTTAGAGGATAATAATATTGTTGGTATCTCTGATATTGATACGAGAGCATTGGTTACTGATGTGCGCAGTAAAGGCGCAATGAATTGTATTATTTCTTCTGAATTGGATACTATTGAGGCACTGAAAAAAGAACTGGCAAAGGCACCAAACATGAATGGTTTGGAATTAGCTTCTAAGGTGACTACCGAAAAAGCATATACTATGGGGAATGAGAATGGGAAATATCGAGTTGCCGTTCTTGACCTAGGGATTAAGCAAAATATTCTTAATTGCCTTCTCGAAAGAGATTTTTACATCAAAGTTTTTCCTGCTAAGACAAGCTTTAAGACCATGTCAGGATTTAAGCCTGATGGGTATTTTATCTCCAATGGTCCGGGCGATCCAGCAGCGGCAGATTATGCCGTAAATACGGTAAAAGAAATCATGCAGGCGGATAAGCCGATATTCGGAATATGCCTAGGGCATCAAGTATTGGCCTTAGCTAATGGTGTGTCAACATATAAAATGCATCATGGGCACCGCGGGCTGAATCACCCCGTTAAGAACATTATTACAGGTCAATGTGAAATTACTTCACAGAATCATGGCTTCGAGGTAAGTCGCGAGGATATTGAGAATAATGCCCAGGTGGAGATAACTCACATTAACTTGAACGACAATACAGTTGAAGGTATACGAATCAATAATAAAAAGGCATTCTCAGTACAATATCATCCCGAGTCTTCTCCAGGGCCACATGATTCGAGATACTTGTTTGAGCAGTTTGAAAGTTTAATGACACAATAAAATTTTGTAATGAGTATTATTATTGATATAAAAGCTAGACAAATACTTGACTCTCGGGGTAATCCTACGGTTGAAGCAGATGTATTTACGGAAGATGGGTTCTTCGGACGGGCGGCTGTGCCAAGTGGCGCGTCTACCGGTGTCCATGAGGCCGTTGAGCTCAGGGATGGAGATAAAGATTATTACCTTGGAAAAAGTGTGCAAGATGCGATAGATAATATTCACGATACAATTGCGGATTTGTTGATCGGTGTGGATGTATTCGAGCAAAATCTCATTGATCAACTTATGATAGATGCTGATGGTACAGCCAATAAAAGCAAACTAGGAGCAAATGCTATATTAGCTGTTTCTCTAGCTTGTGCAAAAGCAGCAGCTATGGCATCGAATCAGTCCTTGTTTCGTTATGTTGGTGGTGTAAATGCAAATACGCTTCCTGTGCCTATGATGAACATCTTGAATGGGGGTTCTCACGCAGACAATAGTATCGACTTTCAGGAATTTATGATTATGCCTTTTGGCGCTGATTCATTCAGTGAAGCCCTTCATATGGGTGTCTCGGTTTTCCACCACTTAAAGAAAGTTCTTCATGAAAAAGGGTATTCAACGAACGTTGGTGATGAAGGGGGGTTTGCCCCGAACATTAAAAGTAATGAAGAAGCAATTGAAACTGTTTTATTAGCGATTGAAAAGGCGGGCTATAAGCCGGGCGAAGATATTTGGATTGCTATGGATGCCGCAGCTTCTGAATTCTATGATAAGGAAGAAGGCGTATATCACTTTCATAAATCTGATGGACGAAAATTGAGCAGTGAAGAAATGGCGAGTTACTGGGCTGATTGGTGTGAAAAATACCCGATTATTTCGATTGAGGATGGAATGGATGAGGATGATTGGCAAGGTTGGCAGTCTCTGACAAATAAAGTGGGAGATAAGATTCAGTTGGTAGGAGATGATTTGTTTGTAACCAATACCCAACGCCTACAAAAAGGCATCGATGAAAATATCGCTAACTCCATTTTAATCAAGGTAAATCAAATCGGAACGCTTACTGAAACGATAAATGCGGTCAACTTGGCTACTCGTAATAAATATACTTCGGTAATGAGTCACCGTTCGGGTGAAACAGAAGATACAACTATTGCTGATTTAGCAGTTGCTTTGAGTACAGGGCAAATTAAGACAGGCTCAGCCAGTCGAACAGATCGTATGGCTAAATACAACCAATTACTGCGAATCGAGGAAGAGCTGGGTGATATGGCTTACTATCCAGGAAAGAATTTTCCTTACCTTAAAAAGTAAATCCTCATGCAAGATTATCTTGTCTGGAATCCCAATCCCATAGCCTTCGATTTTGGTATTGTCCGAGTGAGTTGGTATGGCTTAACTTGGTCCGCATCGATTCTGCTCGCCTATTTTATTGGTCGTGCAATTTTCGCTCGAGAAAATAAAGATTCGGAAAAACTTACGCTATTAATACAATACGTATTTCTTGGTGCTGTAATAGGAGCGCGGGTGTTTGACGTCTTATTCTACCATTTTGATGAATTCATTGCTCGTCCTTTACTAATGTTCGAAATAATGAATGGAGGATTAGCTAGTCACGGTGCAATGATAGGAGTTGTGATAGCTCTTTTTTTATATGCTCGCTATCATCCATCGTTCACTTTCGTATGGTCCTTAGATAAAGTAGCACTCGTTATGCCTGTTTTGGGGGCCTTAGTAAGAATAGGCAACTTCATTAATAGCGAATTGTACGGTAAAGCAACAGATCTTCCCTGGGCGGTCGTTTTCCCACTAAGCGATGCACAGAATATACCGAGACACCCTGTTCAGTTGTACGAATCCTTGTGGTTGTTCTTTTGCTTTGCACTCTTTTGGTGGTTGTACAAAAAAGATTCTAGACCCCCTGGATTTTTTGTGTCCATGTTCTTGATAGTTGTACTTGGTGGACGACTACTCATCGAATTTTTAAAGGACAGCAACACCTATTGGGGTCCATTGAGCAACACGCAGTGGCTTAGCCTCCTTGGCGTTTTAGTTGGATTTGGCCTATTTACAGTTCAACAATCAAAAGAAGGAAGCAAGGTATAGCTCGCTACTTTTGATGAAAAGTATCGCTCAATCCAATAACTTATAAAGTCTTAATTATCAATTATCAGTGCGCATGTCCATCACCTTCATGATGCTCATCTTCTCCGTTTAAAGCGTTGGTGTCTAACTCAAAATTTATATAATTTTCGTCACCCGTATTTTTCATAAATTGATGAAAGAAACCTTCGAGTTGCTCAACACCTATGCGTTTAGCTATAATTTTTTTGTTGTTATCTAACACGAAAACTTGCGGGGTACTAGTCACATCATATAAACTACGGAAATTCGTTTGATGGTACAAATCACCCACATTAATCCAATTTAAATTGTGCTTTTTAATAAAATTCTTCCACACATCAATTTCTTCAATGTTCGAGGTTGTAATTGCATAAACACTCAAACTTTCGTTCGTATGCTTTTTATAAAATTCACCTAACTTCGGTGTAACCTTTTTGCAATGCCCGCATTCAGGATCCCAGATATACAAGATGGTATAATCTGTCGTGATATCATGTAAAGTGTATAAGTTACTAATAGTTGTATCACGCAAAGTTAAATTCGGCGATATTTTGCCGATAAGTAAAGGCTCAAGAGCTACTCTTCGTTCTTTCATTTTTGCTAGTTGTTCTTCATTAATCCATGAAGCTAATCCAGTTTCGTAATAGTTTTTTACTAAGTGCACATACACAGCATCATCTCCCATTACCTTACTGTTTGCATATTTATTTACAAGAGTTACCAGAACATATTGAAAAACCTTCTCATTGGCCTTGGCTAATTCAACAATAAGATCACATGAATGAATCAGGGAGTCCTGGCTTTTATAGGTGTATTTCTCGAGGAAATCATCAATCTTAGTTTTGAAAAGCGGCGTTCGTATAATTCCCTCCTCGCTAAAATCAACATAATCCCAGTAATGACTTCTGAAATATTTGAATCTAAAGTTGTCTATTAATTCCTCGCCGTTTTCATCCTTTGGTGACTCGGGAATCTTGATTTCACGCAACATACCTAGAATATCTGAATAGAAAAGGTCTGGATTATCTTCCATCAGCTTTACTCGTTTTTCGGTAAATGCCGTATTAATGTCATTGAGTTCTTCTTTCCATTTTTGCTTCTCTTCCTCGCTAGTGGCCGTTTTAATTTTACCATCAAGAACTTGAGATGCATTTCTCAATTCTTGCATTTCATTCATATCCGTTTGAAAAATTAGATTGTCTTGTGAATTGACAAAGCTAACTGCATTCATTTTAGTGGTATCCTTCAATTCCATGCTGAAGAACTGATCTTTAATTAAAAACTCATAATAGCGGTTTTTCAATGATGGGAACACTGCAAGATAAACACCATGGTGAAGCGGTTCATCTCCTTCAATGGTGAGTTTACCTTTATCATCAAAAAGAAGGGTGTCGCTGATATATTGTTTTTGCTCGTAGTGGTAGGCGAGGTAAAATGTTTCATTCGCCAATTGTGGAGCTGTGAGAGAAATTTTGTGTCCTTTCTTTTGAGCACTTACACTAAACACTGTCAAGATTGTAACGACTAGTATACCTATTCTTTTCATCATATTGTTTTTATGCTAAGTTTAACTTATTTATCCTTTCCTTCTTCCCAATCTGCGGTTTCTTTGGCTAAATCTTCGCAGAATTTCTGCATCATTTTCTGAGCAAATGGGTTTTTCGTTGCTTGCACATAGCTGTTGGTCATGTTCATAAGCGTTCGAAAATAATGCGAGTGCATTTCTTCAACGCGTAGATCGCTTGTCCAGAGATTAATACCTAAGGAATTGTTTTCTCTTGGGTCCCATATAGAGATATTTACCGACTTGCAATCATTTAAATTTTGATGTTCCGAATCGGTGGCCATCCACTTTAAATCAATAGGTATGTTATTTTGGTCTAGACCTACTTTTATCTTGATTTCGGATGTTTTAACTATCTTATTATTCACGATTTTTATTGTTTTTAACTAAATGAAGTAATTCTTCTTGCACAGCTTTATTGCCATACTTTCTATACCATTGATGTGCCAATTTTAATTTTTCATCACTCGAGCCCCCATTACTGAGCAATTCTGTAACCATTTGTTGCAGTTCTGCTGGTCGCGGCCCCCATTGAAATATTTCAATATAATCTTTATCAAGTACCACTAATTTAGGAATAGATTTCCCGCCATAAGTGAGGTAGGCATTCATCATTTCAGGTTCTTTATCCCTCAGCGCAATGCGCAAATCTACTTGCCCCGCAAGGCATAGGGCTTCAATAACGGGTTGAATAAAAGAAGCATCGCCACACCAGGGTTCAGTGATCAATACCCAGGTCCATGATTCTATACCTTCATTAAGCGCGTTGTACAGTTTTTTATCTAAATCGACTTTCGTTCGAATTTGTTGGCTGCGTTTATAGTTTGCGGCCGTGTAGGATGCGAAAGCTGGATTATCATAGGGCGCTTCATGAATTTGACCCACCGACGCCTTCTCGAAGAAGTCATTGTACTCATCTATACTGAATAGTTGATTTACTTTTTCTTTTGTAAATTCGAACATATCTAACAAAAATAAGATTATAATTAAGGCTTTAAAACACCTAAACCGCTTTAAGTTTTAAAAAGTTGTTAAAAGCTTGTTAATAGGGAAAAGAATAAGGTGGTCTTGTGGTCTCTAATTCAAAAATTTAAAATAATTAAATAAGTATGGAATATAGAAGAATGGGTAAATCGGGCCTGAAGTTAAGCGCATTATCTTTTGGGTCTTGGGTCACATTTGGCAGTCAAATTCAAGATGATACTAGCGAGCGATTAATGCAAATGGCTTATGAGAATGGAATAAACTTTTTCGATAATGCCGAAGCCTATGCATCAGGCAAGAGTGAAGAAGTGATGGGGGCGATATTGAAAAAAATGAATTGGAATCGATCAACTTTTGTGGTATCCAGTAAGGTTTTTTGGGGAGGAGATAAACCCAATCAAAAAGGATTAATGCGCAAACATGTTGTAGAGGCATGCCACGCTGCATTGAATAGACTTCAAGTAGAGTACCTCGATTTGTTCTATTGTCATCGGCCGGATGAAGAAACACCAATCGCCGAAACCGTATGGACGATGCATAATTTAATTCAACAAGGAAAGATTTTGTATTGGGGCACAAGTGAATGGAACGCCCAGCAAATAACTGAAGCTCATCTGGTTGCAGAAAAATACAATTTGATTGGTCCAAGTGTAGAGCAACCGCAATATAATTTGTTGGAAAGAAGAAAGCTAGAAAAAGAATATTTGCCTTTATTTGAAAATTATGGCATGGGCACCACCATTTGGTCTCCATTAGCATCTGGTGTGCTTACAGGAAAATATTTAAATGGTATTCCAAAGGGAAGTCGTATGGAGATAGAATCTCTATCCTGGATTAAGGATAAAGTGTGGTCGCCTGAAAATCAAGAGAAAGTCAAGCAGTTAAATGCACTTGCCCAGGAGTTAGACGTGAGCTTAACCAATCTTTCCATTGCCTGGTGTTTGAAAAATCCCAATGTGAGTAGTGTCATTTTAGGGGCAACGAAAACAAATCAATTGGAGGAGAATTTAAAATCTTTAGACGTACTACCACTCTTGACAGAAGAGGTAATGGCGTATATTGATGACGTCATGAAAAATAAACCTCACCTGGTAAAGTACTAAAAGGGGACAAAGGAACTATTCTTGAATGTAAGCGTGCACAATCATTTAAAATGGAGTGATTCTACAAGTATAGCATTCTTCAATAATCCTTAACTTTACGCAAAATTGAAGGCTTGAATTACTGGTTGCTTTTATTGCCATTTTTCATTCTGATAGCAGGCTATTTCTCATTTCCATTCTTAATTAATTATGCCAAGCGCATCAATTATGTGGATGAAGGGACGAGCAGAAAGAGACATCAGGATAATATCCCACCTATAGGTGGTTGGCTTGTTTATTCGGCCTTTGCTTTGACCTTCCTTTTTGCCTTGCTTTTGCCTAATTTTTCTTTTAAAAATTTAGGTGTTTTCCTCAGTGTATCTGGCGTGTTTTTATTAGGAGTAATTGACGACAAGTACCCTATGAATGCCAGTAAAAAGTTCGCTGGTCAGTTTTTGGTTGCTGCGCTTTGTGTATTTACAGGAGAAGTTCATTTTGCAGAATATATGAGTTTGTATGGCATCCCCTATCTTTTAGGCCAAGTGTTGTGCATGATTGCTATTGTTTTTGTCATTAACGCTTATAATTTGGTGGATGGAATTAACGGCTTGGCCGCTATGCTTGGCATAGTTGCTATAGGTTTTTTGAGTTTGTGGCTGTTTAGTGCAGGCTTATCTTCTTATTTTATTCTAGCCTTGAGTGTTATCGCAGCCTTACTTGTATTTCTTCGCTATAATGTATTTCAAACCCTGATTTTCTTGGGTGATAATGGATCCATGATAATCGGCTTACTAGCTACTATTTTTGCGTTTACATTTATTAAGACCTTTACTGGTTTTGATAGTGAGGTTTTTACAAAATGTAATGCAGAAGTAGGTATTGCGATAGCAGCAATGGCTATACCTATCGCTGATACCCTGCGATTGTTTTTCCTTCGACCATATTATCTAGCTAAGTCGCCATTCAAAGCGGATAGAAACCACGTTCATCATTTGCTTTTGCGTATCGGCTTTAGTCACGCCGAAGCTTCTTTATTACTTTTTGGTTTGTCCATCTTGCTTGTATTGGCCGCATTGGCCGCCCAGGATCTTGGCAGTATAGCCGTAATATTTATTACTTTTTCTATTTGTGTTGCTTTTCTTATGGCAATTGATTTTCTGGTTTTTAGTCGTTACCGACGAAAAGTAAATAAGAAAACGGTATTCAATAGCTTGCAAAATGTTTCTCAAGCTCTGGGTAATCCGGTATTCATTGAATACACTTTTGCTATTAGCATGTTCTTACTGGTTATTTCGATTCCGTTTCACCGGGTTTCCACCAGTATTCCAACCCTAATTCTAATTTTCTCCTTTATAGCTTTGAGCATACGTAACCTATTAATCTTTAAAGGAGATTTTATAACTAAGATGAAAGGTGAAGTTGCTGCCTTTCTCAAGCATCCGTATACTTGGCTTATTCTAGTTTTCCTTCTTTATACCTTGATACACTTATTCTTTATCCAAGCTGAAGGAAGGTGGAACAAATGGACAATCTATTTATTACTTTTGGTGTATTGGCTTAGTTTATTCCAATTTGAAAAGATAGTTCAGATTAGACCAAGGATATTGCTTACGGCTTTTATTGCGGGCTGCCTGGGGTTTGGAATCTATATTTTGATGGAATCCTTTGTGGAGTTTCCAGATAAAGGCTGGAATGGATTTACCTACAATGAATTATTGAGCAATGTAAAGGCAAACCCAGTTACGCATTCTTTATACTACAACCTTGCAATTTTATTTTTGGGAAACAATTACAAATTTCTAAAGCGAGAGGAATGGCGAATATCGTATTGGTTAATGCTCGTATTCTTCATTCTTATGGTATTTCTGTGTAGTTCGAAGGTTGGGATATTTATCTTGGCACTTTCCTTAAGCAGCGCTATTTACAACATGGTAAGAAATAAAAAAACGGCCTGGTTGATAATCGGAGTTATTGGATCGCTTGCATTGTTAATTGGATTGCGATTAGGACTCTTTACCCTTGAATATATCCAATTGGCTTTTGATTCGAGGTTAGTGGTCTGGATGGAAACCAAGCAAATTATAGCGCAAAACTTGCTAACTGGTGTTGGTGTTGGAAATTCAGTAGAATCCTTGCGTTTGGCTTTTGAGAATATAGAATTTGCTCAAGGCCTAGAACAAGCATTCAATGCACAAAATCAATTTTTGGAATCTTTCTTAGAAACCGGCGTATTTGGCTTTTTAATTCTCTGCTTGTTTTTTGTTTATTCCTTGTATAAATCCATCCAAGAGAGGAATAAACTCTATTTTGTATACATCCTGGTTGTCGGTATCTACATGATGACTGAGTCACTCTGGCAAACGCAGATGGGAATGGTTTCCTTTGCCTTCTTCAATGCGCTTTTCTTGGCTTCGTTTTATCACAAAGAGACTATTTCTTCCTAGGAAGAACAAAACAAATGTGTTCAGAACATATTCTTTCTGCCTATCTCCTTGCAAATAGGGCAGATGTGGGGTTTATGTCCACGTGCAGGGCAGAATTCACGACCAAAGAAAATAATTTGAAGGTGGAGCTTGTTCCAAAGTTTCTCTGGAAACAAGCGTTTGGCATCTTTCTCGGTTTGAACTACATTTTTTCCTGAACTTAGCGTCCATCGATACATTAATCGATGAATATGCGTGTCAACCGGAAAGGCTGGAACACCGAATCCCTGACTCATTACTACTGAAGCTGTTTTGTGCCCAACACCCGGTAGTTTTTCAAGCGCTTCAAATGATTGGGGTACTTTTCCTTCATGCTCTTCCACCAGAATTTTAGAAAGCCCGTATATGCCTTTCGATTTCATTGGGCTCAAGCCACAAGGCCGAATAATTGCTTTAATTTCTTCAATACTTAACTTAAGCATATCATATGGATTATCTGCTAATGCAAATAAGTGGGGAGTGATTTGATTAACCCGTTCATCGGTACATTGGGCAGACAAAAGAACAGCAACAAGTAAGGTGTAGTTGTCTTTATGATTGAGGGGTACTGGCACTTCAGGGTATGAAGCTTCAAGGGTTCTGATAATGAATTCAACTTTTTCCTTTTTATTCATGGCCTAAAAATAAAGTTTTTGTTTGAGGTGATATAGACGAAATGTCTAAACCACTAATTTTCCCAGTACTTTGAGCGTGTTCACTTTCATTACACATTTCAGTTTAAATCTGCCTGGTTACTGTTACACCAAGCAAAGTCATTTGAGTTGAAATCCTGAAATTTTTCGTAACTTTGGGGGATTACTGAAATCAACAAAACTATGGAAAGAACTGTTTCTAAAAATCAAGATAAATTAGTAGATGCGCCAGATTTTTTACCCCTCTTAGGTACTGATCATGTCGAGATATATTGTGGCAACGCCAAGCAGTCTGCTTTTTATTATCAGTCTGCTTTCGGGTTTAATTTAGTGGCTTATTCAGGTTTAGAAACGGGTAATAAAGAACAAACTTCTTATGTTTTACAACAGGAAAAGTTGCGTATTGTGCTTACCTCCGCCTTAACGCCAGAAAGTCCCATTAATGCCCATTTGGCTAAGCACGGAGATGGAGTAAAATATTTAGCTTTATGGGTTGATGATGCAACACAAAGCTGGAAGGAAACTACTTCGCGCGGAGCTATAAGTGTTCTGGAACCAACCGTAATGAAAGATGAGTTTGGTGAAGTGGTGGTTTCAGCTATACAGACCTATGGTGATACTGTCCACAAGTTTGTTGAGCGTAAAAATTATACTGGTGCGTTTATGCCAGGGTTCATAGCCAAATCTTCTACTATGGAGGTTAAGCCGATAGGTTTGCAATATATCGACCACTGTGTAGGGAATGTAGAGTTAGGTAAAATGAACCATTGGGTGAAGTTTTATGAGGAGGTGATGGGTTTTGGATTATTGTTGACTTTCGACGATAAGGATATTTCAACGGAGTATACTGCTTTGATGAGTAAGGTGGTAAGTAATGGAAATGGGTATGTTAAGTTCCCAATAAATGAACCAGCGAAAGGAAGAAAAAAATCTCAGATTGAGGAATACATAGACTTTTATCAAGGTGCTGGTGTGCAGCATATTGCGGTAGCTACAAAGGATATTATTTTTACCGTTGGCGAGTTGAGAAAGAGAGGGGTGGATTTCTTAGAAGTGCCAGCCACTTACTATGATGATTTGATTGACCGAGTAGGAGAGATTAAGGAGGATCTCGAGATACTAAAAGATTTGAATATTTTGGTTGACCGGGATGATGAAGGATACTTACTTCAGATATTTACGAAACCTGTTCAGGACAGACCAACATTATTCTTTGAAATTATTCAGCGAGAAGGCGCGCAGTCCTTTGGAAAAGGCAACTTTAAAGCCTTGTTTGAAGCAATAGAAAGAGAACAGGCTAGTAGAGGTACACTTTAAAGAAGATTCTTGTATATTCGCAAGCCTTACGATGAGAAACCTGGTTCAAATAGCGACGTTTGCCAACGAAATTGAGATGTCTATGGTCCGCAACAAGTTAGAGCATGTGGGCATAGAGACTTTTCTTAGGGATGAGCGAATCAATGCCTTACGCGAATTCTCGGCAGGTAGCATGAACGGTGTGAGAATATTTGTGGATGAAGATGATTACCCTCGTGCAATGAATTTTCTGATTGAAATCGGTCACTATAGTGCCGCAGATTTCGAACCAACTTGGTTGGATCGATTTCTTTTTAAAATGTTCGGAAGGTTAAAAAATAAGTAAAGAAAAGCTCCGATGGAGTAATTTCTGACAAGCTAGAGCTGCTCTTTTAGGCTTTCGATAATCTTTTTAGAATTCCCGATAAATATTTTGCCATTAACAAGGCATACCGGCCTTTTTAAGAAGGTATATTCATCCAATATGTATTGGCGATAATCTGATTCACCCAAGTTTTTCTCTTTGAGATTGAGCGCACGGTATTTCATCGCTGTCGTGCTGAACAGTGCTTCGTACGAACCAGCCAGCGCTTTCATTTCATCGAGTTGTTCTGGTGTTATTCTATCCTCTTTGATATTCTGTAATTCAAAGCCGTTTTTCTCTGCTTCAATTTCATTTAAGATTCGTTGGCACGTGCTGCAGGTTTTGAGATAATAGATTTTTTTCATTTTAGTTTTTGTTATATAGTTCTGCAAAGGCTTTCATCTGCTTAATCATTGAAGTTAGTCCATTACTTCGCTGTGAACTCAGGTGCTCGTGCAATTTGATCGCTTCAATAAACCCAAGAGGGTGTTCGATCACCTCCTGAGGACTTAAATCGGATAGGACATTGACCAACATGGCGATAATTCCTTTCGTTATGACCGTGTTACTATCGGCTTTGAAGAACATTTTACCATTTTCCTCATATGGATAAAGCCAAACTTTACTCTGACATCCTTTGACTAGCAAGTCATCAATTTTATATTTCTCGTCGAGTGGAGGAAGTTCCTTGCCAATACTAATAATATGCTCGTATTTGTCCATGGGATCATCAAACAAATCGAATTCATCAATATAATCTTGTTCTACTTTACTCAACATTTATATTAGTTTTTCACCAGTTTAAACGGATAATTTTGCCCTGCAGTTCGAATGTGTAAGAAATAGATTCCAGGTGCTAAATCCTCATAATATAGGATGGAAACTTGATCCTCAATCTGGCTCTCAGAGAGCAATTGTCCTTTCAAGTCATATAAGGAAACTACTACCTTTTCTCCCGAAAACTCTTTCAATTCGAGAACTAATCCCTCGTTCAGATAACTAAATCCATAGGTGTTAAACAGCTTAGGCTTATTAGAGTCCTTATATTCTCGAACGCCACTGTAAAAATCATTGCAAGTCCCTTCAACAAATTTTCGCTCCAGCAATATGTTAAATATGCTACAAGCATGAACCCCATTAAACAAAAGGGTGTCTGCTAGAAAGAGGTTAAATGCGGCTTGGGTTAGACTCGAATTGGGCATGTTGTAATACATTACTTCAATAGCCAATTGATCTGCAATAGTTGCTCCTAAATCTAAGTATAAGTCGTTGAGAACCGCCGACCAAATCTCACCGTTAAAGTAAATATTCTGATTCGAGGAGAGGTCTAGTTTTGTCTTGTTTGAATTACTGATTCTTCCTGCCCAGAATTCATTGTGACCGTCCCACGAAAAGACTTTGTTCGCCTCAAAATTATCATACTGCCTAGAGTAAGTGGTGGCTAGGTAGTCCCCAAATCCTTCATCCAAAGCTCTTCGCTCGTCACCGCTATTGGTTTCTGGCGCAGCAAAGGCACTTATTGCATGACCATATTCGTGTATAATCACGTCTGCATCTTCCGCATCATCTACACCTCCTTCGCCAAAAACCAATCGAGGAGGGCTCGTTGGGGTAAAGAATGAATTGTCTGCCCCATTGTTACCATGAGCATCTACCAAAATGACTTCCGATGCTAAATTGGTAAAACCTAAGCTTTCCCAGTAGCGTTTGAAATTATTGAGGTGGTAGAAGGCATTAACATCTTCAAATTCTGTCAAATTTCGTGTGAAATCAAAGCTGTCCGTGGCACTATTCGCCGGATTGGTGAAGGGTAGGCTAAATTCACTAATTATAAAATCAGCATTGACGAGATTGAAGCTACCGCCTGAAAAATCTACGGGTAACTCACCCCATACTTGCTCTTGTGCAAGGCTTGGGTAATTATAATCTTCAATAATTATCTCAGTAGTATAGTTACTAAGGTCTTCTGTAATGGCTGTATTGAAACCTAAAATGTTTCCATTGCCATCCAAAAATATATTTTCAAACACTTGTTGTATAATTGGTGCAGAGAAATTATTTATATAACTTTCTGTTGGTACGTTGAAGGTTAAACCGTTATATGTAAAGTTGATTCCATTAGCTGTAATCGTAGTATTTCCAGTATTATTCAGGTTTTGAATCACTAAGGCAGTTGTATCGAAGCGCAAGGCATCTTGATAACTTCCGCCATACAATACATTCGCGCTTGTCAAGGGATCGGGCTGAAAAACTTTTGCATACGCTGTTGTGTCGTTGTGGTATTTAAGGATATTTTCGAAATAAACTTCGTCATTTATCCAAAATCGATGGGCGTAATAATCCTTTTCCTCTTGAATACCTAGTTCTTTTCGAACCAACTTCATTGTGTCGTCAAGAAGAATGTAGCAGAGATTTTCACCAGATTCATTCGAGTTGAAATGAATAGTATTCCATTCTTCTAGCAGCGGTAGGGTAGTTTGCAACAAACGAGGATGATTATTAAAATCAACTAAAATCTTGACTAAAACTTGTTCTATTGGATAAGTGCCATAGCTGCATTGAAAAGTATAATTGACACCACCAAGACTTTGTTTTTCGTATAATAAGGCGAGTTCAAGATTTTGATAGTCTTTGAAAAAATCATTGACAAAGTCTTGCACGGATTCCACGCGTACAGAATTACTTACATCTTGCGGCTTGTTTTTGAAAGGAAGGATATACGGCCCCATATCTTGAGCAATGCTTAATTCGCCCAAAGTGCATAGCACAATCATAAAGAAAAATGACTTGATATGTTGAAAATCACCACTCATTATAGTTCCTTAACGATTTCAAATTTCATTAGGTTCGTCCTTAGCCATAAAGATACTTCTTCCGTTGAAGAGCGGGGCAACTGGAATGAAATTTTACAATGTGCTGAATAATCTTCGCTCCACTGATCCACACCTCGGCGTTTCAGGTAATTGAACAAATCATTTACCTGAGTGTAGGGGCATGAAACCATCCAAAAGCTTTGTATTTCTTTCTCTACAATGTGGGCTTCGGTTAAGGCATCTTGCGCAGCCTTTTTATAGGCATTGATTAATCCGCTTACTCCGAGATTCACCCCGCCATAATATCTAACTACCATGATGAAGACATTACTTAATTCAAATGAATCGATTTGACCTAGAATGGGTTTTCCCGCCGATCCGCTTGGTTCACCATCATCATTCGCACGGAAGTTATTTTTATCTGTCCCAATGCGATAAGCATAGCAATGGTGACTCGCTTTTGGATGTAATGCTTGAACTTCAGCTAATTGGGCTTTAAATGAATCTTCATTGTAGCATGGGAAAGCATAGGCATGAAACTTGGATGCCTTGTCTTCAAAATATCCTTTACTTGCTGTTTCAATGCTAAAATAGGTGCTCAATCGACATTAGAATTATTGAAAGAATAGCTAGAATAAAACCAATAACATTTTTTACGCTTAGTTTTTCTTCAAAGGCAACAACGGCAATAAGTGTGGAGGCTACTACTATCCCCACGTTGTTAAGAGGAAATACGGCAGCGGAGTTGTTTGAGTAGAAATTCAAGGCTTTAAACAAGAAATATATAGAGAAATAGTTGGGAATGCCCAGTATTATTCCCGCAAGAATATTTTTCAGTGTGAAATGATTCTTCTTCTTTCGAACATCATGGAATATTGCAGCCATGGTTCCGAGGGATGCGGCTGTAAAAAATAGAATAATTAAAAATGCTTCGAAACCACTGCGCTGGAAGAATGACTTCTCCGTAAACTGAACGATGGCATCACAGATACCACTTCCCACGAAGATGATTAAGGGAAGTAAGAAAAGCCATTTTTTTCCTTCAAATTGGTGTTCTTCTTTTTTATCTTTTAATGAACTTAATACCACTGCAATAATCGTGAGTATTATGGCGAATAACTTAATATTCGTGATAGGCTCTTTGTACAGGGTGAAAGCAAGAAAAATTGGTAACACATATCCCAACTTCATGGAAACAGTGGCCACGCTGATACCAAGTTCTTGGGTAGTTTTTCCAATTAAAAAGAACAAACTGATGAATAATGCTCCTAAAATAAGCGCATAAGCATACCAATCGGTGTAGCTTGTAGCCACAACTTCCCAGTCATTGACAAAGGGAATACCAAGCGCCATGGCAGTAAAGTAATTAATGACTATGGCATGAAAAGTACTCACTTTAAATTGCTTGAAGGATTTAAAAATGAGCATAATAGCTGTTGAGCTGAGTATGCTAAGCAGTAACCAAATCATTTTTTACATTTTTAAAGTGATGCACCGTATCGCCAAAAAAGGTAAAGGATTTTACTATGTTTGACTCTAACTGCGGAGCCAATTTGCCTTCATCCAGTTCCTTGTTGCCGATTAGAACAAATGCTTCATCCCATAAATCTGTATCAATAAATTGCTGCAGGGTATACGCTCCTCCTTCAACCAACAAAGATTGGATGTTTCGTTCGTACAAGGTTTTTAGTATTTGAGGAAGTGGAGCTTGGTTCTTGGTAAGCTGAATCCATTCTTTTGGAAAATCTACGTTGACGACTTCTGATCCGAAAACCAATGTCTCTTCATTGTCGGCAAGCAATTCAATTGCAGTATCCAATGGCTCATCTCCTTGCAACACGATGCGCAAGGGATTTTTACCTTGTATGAGGCGCGTAGTGAGTTTTGGATTGTCAACCCGGGCAGTTCTACTGCCAACAAGAATGGCCATGTGGTTTCGTCTCAGCATGTGAACGAATAGCTTGCTTTTTTGATTGGTAATCCAAAATTGTTTTTCGGCTGTAGGAGCAAAATATCCTTTTGCAGTTTGTGCCCATTTCAGTGTGATGAACGGACGCTTGGTTTTATGTGATTGAAAGAAACTTTTGTTTAGCTCTCTAGCCTCATCTTCCAAGACATTTTCGATTACTCGAATTCCAGCATCTCGCAATTTTTGTATTCCTTTTCCTGCTACTAGCGGATTGATGTCGGTACATGCTACAACCAGTGTTTGAATTTTCTCTTCGATAATCAAATTACTGCAGGGCGGAGTTTTACCAAAATGACTGCAGGGTTCTAAACTAACATACAAAACAGCATCTGATGGGATTTTACCCATTCTTCGCTTACAATCTTCAATGCAATTCACTTCGCCGTGGGCTCCTCCGTATGGGGAGGTATATCCTTCGCCTATAATCTGATTATTACTAACAAGAATGGCACCTACACTGGGGTTGGGCGCTGCAGTGGGGAGACCAATTTTAGCTAATTGCAAACACCTTCTCATGTAGGTTTCGTGAGACATGCAGCAAAGATAAGGCATCAATCTAATTAATCACCATGCCTATGATTTCAGTCTATCTTTTCTATGCACGGCTATCTAAAGTTTATTTACTTTTGTGTAAAACCGAGAAAGTTGAAATACAATACCAAAAATATATCAAAGGAAAGGCAAATCGCTTTGTACCGGGATATGCTTTTTTCTCGCATGATTGAGGAGAAGATGCTCAAATTATTGCGTCAAGGTAAAATCTCCAAATGGTTTAGTGGTATCGGTCAAGAAGGTATTGCTGTTGGAGTTACCTCAGCCTTGGAAGCCGATGAGTATATCCTGCCAATGCACAGAAATCTGGGTGTTTTTACGACGCGAAAAATCCCATTTTCTAAGTTGTTTCAACAGTGGCAAGGAAAGAAAAATGGTTTTACAAAAGGGCGTGATCGAAGCTTCCATTTTGGTACAAACGATTATCATATTGTAGGAATGATTTCACATTTGGGCCCTCAGTTGAATGTAGGTGATGGCATCGCATTAGCATCTAAATTAAAAGCTGAAAAAAAAGTAACGGTTGCGTTTACTGGTGAAGGGGCAACAAGTGAGGGCGATTTTCACGAAGCCTTAAATATTGCTGCAGTATGGGATTTGCCAATCATTTTTGTAATTGAAAATAATGGGTATGGCTTATCTACCCCTACTCAGGAGCAATATCGCTGTGAGCGGCTCTCTGATCGTGGAGTGGGTTATGGAATACAAGCTTTAACCATAGATGGAAACAATATTGTGGAAGTGTATGAAACCATTCGAAAACAAGCTGAATCCATTCGTAAAAATCCACATCCCGTATTGATAGAATGCGAAACCTTTAGAATGCGAGGTCACGAGGAGGCCTCTGGCACAAAGTACGTGCCTGATGAGTTGTTTGAAGAGTGGGGGAAGAAAGATCCTTTACTAAACTTTGAGTCTTATCTGCTTGATAAAGGGCATCTTTCAACCGAGGACATTGATAACTTCAAATCAGCAATGACCTCAGAGATTGAGGAGGGACTTGAAGAAGCATTTAATGCGCAAGATGTTATTCCGAATGTTGCAGAAGAACTCGCAGATGTCTACAAAGCTTTTTCACCCGCGTTAATTACGCCAGTAAATGATAAAAGCAGCATTAAGCGGATGGTAGATGCTTATTCTGATGGTTTAAGACAATGTATGCAGCGTTTCGAAAACCTAGTAATCATGGGGCAAGATATTGCTGAGTACGGAGGTGTATTTAAAATTACAGAAGGATTTGTTAATGAGTTTGGGCGAGAACGTGTGCGAAATACCCCAATATGTGAATCGGGTATATTGAGCGCGGCTCTGGGTTTAAGTATAAAAGGAATGAAGGCTGTGGTAGAGTTGCAGTTCGCGGATTTTGTTACTTCCGGATTTAATCCTATTATCAATAACTTAGCTAAATCCCATTACCGTTGGGGACAAGCAGCTGATGTTACCCTGCGCATGCCGACGGGGGCAGGAGTTGGTGCTGGACCCTATCATTCACAGAGTAATGAGGCGTGGTTTTATCATACGCCTGGATTAAAAATCGTTTATCCGAGCAATGCGCATGATGCGAAGGGCCTATTGGCTGCTGCCATAGAAGATCCTAATCCCGTTATGGTGTTTGAACACAAGGCACTTTATCGAAGCGTTGAAGGCGAGGTTTCAGAAGATTATTACACCGAACAGATTGGCAAGGCGAAAACTGTCCGTAGTGGTCAGGATATTAGTATTATTACCTATGGATATGGTGTAATCTGGGCAGAGCAACTTGCAGATAAGAACAGTAATTATAGTATAGAGATACTTGATTTACGGTCTTTGGTTCCCATGGATTTTGAAGCTATCAGTCAAAGTGTTAAACGCACGGGAAAGGTAATTGTGCTCAATGAGGATTGCCTAACTGGCAGCATAGCCTCAGATGTGGCTGCTTGGATTGGTGAAAATTGTTTCGAGTTCCTCGATGCACCTGTTCGCAGAGTAGGAAGCTTGGATACCCCGGTACCTTTCGCTAAAGCTTTAGAGAACCAATTCTTGCCTCCGGAAAGATTAGATGAGGTATTCCACGATTTGCTTGCTTATTAGTTTTGATCGCTATTAGCAAGTACCTCTTCGTAATGCTTAACATAGGTGGGATTTTCAGTGCCCATCAGTCGGTCCCAGAATCTAAAGTATAAGCCATAGTTTCCCTTGAAATACTGATGATGCATATTGTGATGCACCGAGGTGTTTAAGACTTCAAATAGTTTGGTTTGTCGAAACCATTTCGGCATGATTTCATAACCAAGATGCCCGTATACATTGATTAATAAACTGCTTGTAGTAAATGCAAGTATCGCGTAGAGGTGGATAGGCATGATAAAAATCAGGATTAAAATGATTAGGGCCTCCAAAACCGATTCTCCTGCATGGAAGGCGAATGAAGCGAAAGGCGATGGGTTGGTGGAGAGATGATGTGTCTTGTGCATGCGGCTATAGAAAGGCTCAATGTGCAGGAAACGGTGCATCCAATAAAAATAGGTGTCATGTATAATGAGGGCAAGTATCACACTAACAGGCAAATACCATAAGGGGAAATCATGGATGTCTTGATACATTTGAGAGTGTTTCGCCAATGGTCCAAACTCTACAAACAAGGCGATGGCTACAAATATCAAATTGGTGACTACTGAATAGAAGATTTCTCTCCGAAAATCAATCCCTTTGGCCTGCTTCTGTTGGATTTTATGTTTCTGAAAAGTCTGCTGTAAAACGATGTAAAATAAGCTAAATGCAATACCTGCAAACAAAAAGTAGCGAAGTAGAAACATCGTGGCCAACTTCATACCAAGAAGAAAACTGTCCATGTAAATCGATTTAGAACGAAAGTTAGCAAATGATATCGGTAAATCTTAGTCTTTAACTTTGTATAACAGAATGTTGCTTGGACTCGCATCCATAGCCAAAGGTAAGGTTTGAATATCGACGATATATAGTCCATCTTCAATATCGTCTGGAGCATAAATCATTTCCGTAATGGTGGCATCAAGCCTTGGCAATTCACTGGGGTAGTTCCAAAATGCTCTGTGCGCTAATAATTTACCTTCATCTTCTTCCCGATCCACGGAGGGTGTATCAATCATGAAATGTTCAATACCTTTTTTTGCCAAGAATTCCATCGCTTCATAGCGGATGTAGCATGGATTAGTGCCACTCCAGTCTTTAATTTTGTCTTCCGGTTGGTTTGGCAAAGTTCGAATCATTAGGCAGTTCACAGATTCGGCGAAATGGATTGCTTGCACTTGCTCAAGTGAAATAAAATAGTCATCCTCCAACTTTTCCGGATCAATAGTGATTAATTTGCCTAGTTGATGGGTGTTTGTCAGACAGTCTTTAATCAGATAAGGTTCAACTGCTATGTGTCCAAGGCATTCTGTATGGGTTCCATTGCCATGAGGATTGATAAAAATATTTTTAAAATTTAAGATTCCTCCTTCGGCGGTGCTGCCTACCCAATTGTCCATTCTAACGGGTTCGATATCTAGTTGAGGAGAATAAAAGGCCCTTGGCAAGTGGTTTTTTGCATAAAATGGGGTTGAAATTGACCGGCCTTCATTTAAATTTATTTCGTATTCTTTTCCTGCTATTTCTATGCTTGCTTTCATCGTTTAGTTTCTTCATTAATTTCAAAGAAATGGGCAGCAATTCCGTCTGCGTAAAACAATCCTTCTTCGCTAAGGGTGATAATAGATTCTTCTTGATCGAACATTTCTGGATCTAAGTCTTTTAGCTTACTTTCAAATGTAGGGTAAAAATTCGGAAACACGTTTTCAATCTGTTCGGTGCTTATTCCCCACTTTGTTCTCAATCCAGTCATAATATACTCGTTGTATTGGTCTTGTAAACTTAGATGCTCAATTTCGATTTGATTTGCCTTTTTGTCGATATATCCCTTCAAGTTAGGCTTGTTCCATTGGCGACTTTTCCCATTAAAGGAATGCGCACCGGGGCCTAAACCAAGATACCATTCTCCTTTCCAGTAGGATGTATTGTGCTTGGAAATTTTCTCGTTTTTACACAGATTAGATATTTCATAGTGGTCCCAGTTTAGATCCTTTGCCCATGAACGGAGCATTTTGAAATTTTCAGCGGCTAGTTTGTCATTTACTTTAGCCACTTGTCCTTTTCTGATTTGATGGAATAATGCCGTTCCTTCTTCTATAGTTAGCGCATAGCAAGAGAGATGTTGCACTTGTAGATCGGCAGCCGTGTTTAAATTGTCTTCCCATGCTTGTTTGGAAAGCGTTGGTGTTCCATAGATTAAATCAATCGAGATATTGTCTAATCCAATATCCTGAGCGGACCGTATCGAGTTAAGGGCTTCTTGAGCATTATGCGCTCTGCGCATGAACTGCAAATCCCTATCTTGAAATGATTGAGTCCCAATACTCAGCCTATTGATCCCACTTTTCCTTAAATCCTGCAGTTTTACTTTGCTCAGGTCATCGGGGTTAGCTTCTAGGGTGATTTCTAGCGCTGAGTTAAGTTTGTAGTGCTTATTTATGACATTAAGAATTTCTTCTATAGTATGGGCCTCCAAAATGGATGGCGTCCCTCCCCCAAAATAGATGCTTTTAATCGTTTGATTGCTCAAATAATTTTTGCGTGCTGGAATCTCTTCGAGTATGCGTTCAACAAAAGCTTCTTTAAAGTGAAGTGATGTACTAAAGTAAAAATTGCAATAATTGCAGGCTTGTTTACAAAAAGGGATATGAAGGTATATGCCTGCCATCAATTCTATTGCGTACTTTTGAAAATAAATTGTAAAGTAAAGGGTTTTATTCATACTTGAAACGGAAATTATCATATATCGTGGCCCTGTGCATTTGGGTAAATCTTTTCTTTGCTCAAACATCGGTTGAATTAGAAGTTTTATATGCTGATAGCCAAGCCTTGCATAAAAAGTATCACATAGCAGGGAGCTTCAAGAGTGTACTTCAGTTGAATGAATCGCTAGAAGATTTAATTTACCAGCTCAAAAAAGATGGTTATCTCACAGCCTCAGTGGATACATTGGGCTGTGATAGCGCTATGACAAAGTGTGTTGCAACACTATTTGTTGGCCAAAAATATTCAATTGAATCTATAGAGAATGGTAATATAGAGGATGTCGTATGGAAAAAGATGGGTTTGCATAAGCTACAGCCGGGTGTCGATCTAAGTCAACTCGAGTTTATTCAAGCTAGTATGCTGAAGTACTACGAAAATAACGGATTCCCGTATGCGCAAGTTTGGGTGGATTCATTGGCTTTGCAGGATGGCGAGGGAAGTATGCACTTATTCGTTGAAACTAATGACTTGATTACCGTGGATAGTTTAGTAGTGCATGGAAACACGAAGACAAAGTCTAAGTTTTTGCAACGATATTTAGGTATAGAGTCGGGCGATTTGTTTAGCCAAGGTAAATTCGATGCAATTGAGCAGAAGTTAAAACAACTTCCTTATTTCCGAAGCGCACAAACTCCTGAAATATATTTCACTCCGGGTGAAGCTACGCTTCATGTTTTTTTGGAGAAGCAACGAAGCAATCAGTTTAATTTGATTCTTGGCGTGTTGCCTAATAGTGAGTTGGGTAACAAAAAGTTGACAATTACAGGAGAAGGTAAACTTCAGCTTCTTAATTCCTTTGGTGTAGGAGAGGAGATTTATGCTGAGTTTCGTCAGCTTAAGCCCAGAACGCAAAATTTGGATATTGCCTTTGCTTATCCTTATTTTTTAAACTCGCCTATTGGAGTTTACGGTTCATTCAATCTGTATAAAAATGATAGTTTGTTCATCGATGTGAACACGGAAGTTGGTATACTTTACCAGTTTGGGGGATTTAACCGATTAAAATTTTTCTATGACAATCAGAGTTCAAATATTTTAAATGTCGACTCCCTTTCTATTAAAAATAGTGGCGTTTTACCTACAACTTTGGATATAAGAAACAATACTTACGGTATTGCGCTGGAATTGCAACAACTTGATTACGTTTTAAATCCAAGAAGGGGCTTTCAATTGCATCTCAGTGGTGGAGTGGGTTTGAATCGAATAAAAGTGAATCAAAGTATAGCTACCTTGATTGCTTTTGATGGAAATCCACTGCAGTTCCAATATGATTCATTACCATTGAAGAGGCTCAACTACTCTTTAGCTTTGAATGTTTCCCAGTTTATTCCGATTCGTAAAAAGAGTACCTTGTTGCTACGAAATCAATCCAAGTTTTATGTCGCAAAAAATGTATTGGAAAATGAGAAGTATCGAATTGGAGGTTATAGGATGTTAAGAGGGTTCGATGAAGAGGCAATTTATACTCCATTCTATTCTATCTTTACCACAGAGTTTAGGTTGTTGTTGTCGCAAAATTCTTATTTCAACTTGTTTACGGATGTGGGAATTGTGGAAGACGAACAGAAGGGTTCTGGGAGTATAGATATTCCTGTCGGCTTTGGTGTCGGTGTTGCGTTAGAAACGAGAGGGGGTATTTTTAGTTTGAGCTATGCCTTAGGAAGGAATTTGGATAATAAAATTCAAGTTAGAAATGGAAAAATACATTTTGGATTTGTCAGTTTGTTTTAATGAGGCATTGGCTTAGTATATTTGGTTTTTTGTTCTTTGGACTTTTCGCTCAAGCACAAGTCGATACAGTTTTTTTGGAAACTGATAGTGCAGTTGGTTCGGCAGGTGTCCATGCAAACGTTTGGTTTTTTACAGGTAAAGGATTACCTGGAATTGATCGAGTAGCTGTTTATCAGCCAGAAGGAGGGGTGCAGGATTTCTATTTTTATTTCGCAATCGTTTTGAGTCTAGTGTTTGCTTTGGTTTTTGTTAGTTCAAAGGAAATTGTGTTTTCGAGCTGGCGTTCTTTTTTTCGTGTCCAAAACCAAATTCAACACAGCCGTTCGGATAAGTCGGGTAATGTAATTTATTTATTGCTGTATGCTGTATTATTTATTCTGGTCTTTAGTGTGTTGCTGTCTTTCGTTATGCAAACTTTTTGGACCTACGATACAAGCCTATGGCGAATATGTTTAGTTTGTTCTCTTTATTTTGCATGGGATTATCTTTCTGCGAATCTTTATTATTTGTTCGCGGCGAATCGGAAGACCATTGATGTGGTAAAACTTATTGGTTTATCTTATGCCCCTTTATGGTTAATTCTAGTCTGGATTGGCTTATTTTTTGTTCTCTTTGCTTCACGAGAAATTTCAGGGTACACGGCTTCGGTATTGGTTTTCTTTTTAGGTGCATCTATTGTAATAAAGGAGCTTCGGGTTCTACAAGTTCTTTGGGGTGAAAAAGTAGATATCATATCATTTCATTTTTTTGCTTATCTTTGCACCTTCAAATTTTTACCGTTTCTGCTGCTTGCTTGGTTAAATTTTTAACCGTGATCAAGTAAAGGGGGTAAAGGCAGGAAAAAGAAAACATTTCTATGGCAAAAATTACTAACGTACTAATTTCGCAGCCTGAGCCGATGGCGAGGTCTCCGTACTTTTCCCTAGCTAAAAAATTTGGATTTGAACTAGAATTTCAGCCTTTTATTGAGGTTGAACGTGTCAGTAATAAAGACTTTCGAAAGCAGCGCGTTGATTTAAATAATTACTCTGCCGTTACTTTTACGAGCAGAAATTCGATGGATTTCTATTTTCAGATGATGGAAGAGATGCGGGCAACAGTCTCCCAAGAAACTAAATATTTTTGCATGTCTGAAGCTATTGCTTTGTATTTGCAGAAATACATACAATATAGAAAGCGTAAGGTTTTTTATGCAAATGGAACTTTTGACGATTTTCAGAATCTGTTGTTAAAGTATAAAGCCGCTGCTGGTACTTTTTTAGTTCCCTGTCCGGATGTGCGTAATGATAAGTTGGCTACTTTTTTAACTGACGAGGGTTTTGATTATAAGGAATGTGTGATGTATCGTACCGTTAGTGCAAAGCTTTCGGAAATGGATATTGCCAAGTATAATATGATTGTTTTCTTCAGTCCTCTAGGTGTAGAATCCTTGTTTGAAAATTTCCCAAACTTCAAGCAAGGGGAAACGCATATTGCAGGCTTTGGTCCAACAACATGCCAGCGTATTGAGGAGTTGGGTTTAACATTGAATCTCTGTGCACCTATGCCAGAGGCAAGATCGATGTCTGCGGCTTTAGAAAGATATTTAGAAAGAATATCATAATTCCCATTTATCTGCGTTAACTTTACTACAAACAAGTCAAGTTGATTCGCTTAGCTTTATTCGCTTTATTTCTTTTTGTCAATTCGCTAGCGTTTGCTCAGCAATGGGTCCAATTTACCCAAGCAAATGCTTATGGTTCTTTCTTGAATCCCGGACATATTGGATATCAAAGCAACTTAAATGCCACTGCTGCGCACAGAAGTCAGTATGTTGGTTTGGGTACCAGAGCCATTGGCACTCAATTTGTTTCTTTTAGTTCGCCCTTCCTTAGTTCCAAATTTGGACTGGGTTTCAGATTGGTTAATGATTTCATTGGTGTCCAACGATTTACGCATATAGATTTGGGCGGCGCTTATCATATCATGCAAGGTAAACATCGATTGTCTGCTGGATTTCAGCTTGGGATAGTTCAGCTAAGTATAAATGGCGCTGAGCTAACTGCTCCTGATGGAAACTATTTGTCTGGGGTAGTCGTCCACAATGATCAAGTCCTTCCTCAAGAATCTTCATCTGGCTTGGCACCTACTATTAGTGCAGGATTGATTTATGGCTATAAAAAATTTGAAGTGGGTGTTTCAATGCAGCATGTAAGTTCTCCACAAATTGAGCTCTCCAATACGGCGAATGGAACATTAATAATTTTATCGCGTACAATAAATTTATATTCCTCCTACGTTATAGAGGCGAATAACGTGAAAGTTAAACCAACGTTCTTTAGTAAAACGGACTTTAAGGAATGGCAAGCACAGATGAACCTAGAAATTGATTGGCGTAAGTTGATTATTGGTGCGGGTTTTAGAGGTTATAGTGGCTTGAATAACGACGCTATAATTGGTATGTTTGGATTCCGAGTGAAAGAAAAGATTCGATTGGTGTATAGCTATGATTACAATGTTTCTTTTTTGAATAATTCGAATTCAGGTTCTCATGAGCTTAGTTTGAGGTTTGATTTACCAAAAAGTTTTAAACAAACTGTAAAAAGTAATAAAATTTTTAACCCAAGATATTTATAAAAAACATTACTTTAGCGCGGTGATTGTTTTGCTTTTTATCAAAGAGTATTATATTTACACGCTTTAAATTGCTATTAAAAGACAAAGTATGATGAAGTTTCAATCTTTAGCCCTAACAATTCTTTCTTTTGGAGTTTTGATTTTATCAGGATGCGGGGGAAGTTACAATGGCCAACTTCTTGGAGAGTTGGATAGGCCCAATTGGCAGCCAGAAATGCCTTATGGTATGGTTTACGTGCCTACGGGTTTTTTACATATCGGACCATCTGACCAAGATGTAAATCATGCCTTGTTGGCCCAAAGTAAGTCGATTTCAATAGCGGGATTCTTTATGGATGATACGGAGATAACAAATAATGAATATCGTCAGTTCGAGCACTGGGTGCGCGATTCAGTAGCTCACAAGTTGTTGGGTAATATCATTGTAGATGAAGAATCTGGCTTAGAGCGAATTGACTGGAGTATCGACATCGATTGGGAGGATACTGAGACTAAAGAACTTTTAGCTAGTATGGTTTATCCGAAAGATGATCCATTGGGTGGAGGTCTTAATACTACGAAGTTGATTTACGAATATGTGTGGGTTGATTGGCAAACAGCGGCTAAAGAGCCTAATATCGAAAGAGAAGATTTGGCTATGCAAGAAGAAGTTGAGATTTATCCAGATACCTTAGTTTGGATTCGCGATTTTTCTTATTCTTACAATGAACCATTCGCAAGAAACTATTATAACCATCCTGCTTTTGATGATTATCCAGTAGTTGGTATTACATGGGATCAAGCGAACGCATTTTCAGCCTGGAGAACTGGATTCTACAATGGGTTTAAAAAACGACAAGGTTTATCTGTTTTAGATGATTTCCGTATTCCTGTGGAGCATGAGTGGGAATATGCTGCGAGAGGTGGTAAAAAACAATCTCCTTATCCGTGGGGTGGACCATACATCAGAAATAGCCAGGGTTGTTTGTTGGCTAACTTTAAGCCTGGAAGAGGAAACTACCCGGAAGATGGCGGTTTGTATACGGTGCGTGCCGATGCTTACTGGCCGAATGATTACGGTTTATACAATATGGCCGGGAATGTAGCTGAATGGACATCTTCAGCATTTTATGAAAACTCTTACAATTTTATTCATGATTTGAACCCTGATATTCGATATGATGCGAATGACAGTGAGCCAAATACCATGAAGCGTAAGGTGTTAAGAGGTGGTTCGTGGAAAGATATAGGATATTATATTCAAACAGGTACACGTCACTGGGAGTATTCTTTTGAAGCGAAAAGCTACATCGGATTTAGATGTGTTTCCACCTACTTAGGTAGAGATTATAGAGATGCTTCATATTAATTATCAATTTTAAATACTAATTATTTAATAAGTTAATCTAAGATTAACCCTAAAGACTATTATTAAAAACTAAAAAAAAACTAAAATGGCAAAATCACAATCATTCTTTTTAAGTAAGTCAGGTAAAACATATTTAAACTATGCTTACTCACTTGGTGCAGCAATTGTAATTGCAGGTGCGTTGTTTAAGTTGATGCACTGGCCATTTGCAAGCTTAATGCTAATTGTAGGTATGAGTACCGAGGTGTTGATTTTTATTATTTCTGCTTTTGAACCTCAATTTGAGCATCATGATGAATACAAATGGGAGCGAGTATATCCTGAATTGGCAGATGATGAGTTAGGCTCAGGGGACAAAGGATCTATCACCAAAAGCCTGGATGATATGTTAGCCCAAGCTAATATTGAGCAGGAAATGCTTTCTCGCATTGGAGAAAACTTAGGTAAGTTAAGCACGAATGTGGCTAGCTTAAATGATATGGGAGATGCAATGTCTGCAACCCAAGATTATTCCACCAACGCAAGAGCTGCAGCGAACGCGTTAGGTGAAGTTAAGGATGCTTACACGGCGGCTTTATCATCAGCAGATGGATTAGCTAGTACGCTAGATACAATGAAAGCAATTTCAGAATCAACTTCGGCAGTTCAAGCGGAAATGACAGAGTTATCATCAAATTTATCATCGTTAAATACTGTATACGGAAATATGCTTTCAGCAATGAAAAGCTAAGACGCAGTTTATTTAAGTAATCAAATTCCTAAACCGATTTAAAACAGATTATAATGGCAGGTGGTAAATTAACCCCAAGACAGAAGATGATTAATATGATGTATCTCGTATTAACTGCACTTCTGGCAATGAACGTATCCGCTGAAGTACTTGAAGCTTTCAAATTAGTTGAGACGGGTATCGAAAATTCAAACGATGTTTTAAGAGATAAAATAACTTTTGTTGATGAAGCATTTCAAGGAAAAATGGCAGATTCTCCAGATGGTCCTGCGTTGTATGCGATGACGCAAGATGTTTCAGGCTTAACAGGTGAGTTGGTCGGTCTAATCAATGAAATCAAGGAAGATTTGTATGGTCTTTCTGGTCGAAATGAAGAGGGTGGATTGGAAAAGATGGACGACATCGATTCTCCTTCTCGTTTGTTAGCTATGCCAGATGCCCCGGAGTTTAAGGGCGAAGCTCTTCAAAACAAGATTAATGAACTTAAGGCAAGGTTAACGGATATTATCAATGATACGACGCTTGACCTTTTGGCTACTCAACGTACGGCTTTGATCAATAGTTTAACATTGACAGCTGAAGATGTAGAGGGTACTCAAGGTATCGAAGGAAAGTGGTATTACAAAAATTTCTTCCATGTTCCGTCTGCTGGTACAATGACCATTTTGACGAAGTTGGAGAATGATGCATTAAGTGCTGAGGCTACTGTTAATGAGGCTATTCTTAAAACTATTGGTGCATTGGATTTTAAATTCGATAAGTTAAGAGCTACAGTGCAAGCGCCAAAGTCATATCTTCCAGGTGGAGCTCAATATGAAGCGAACATCTTCCTAACTGCATCAAGTTCAGGTATTGTAGCTGAAACTTACGTGGGTAATTTAGATATGTCGAAATTCGAGAAAGATTCATTGGGTGACTATATTCCTTTTAACAGTGACGACGAAACGCCTTTTACAGGTGAACCCGTAGTAGTTGAGAATGGTAAGTATTCAGCTGGAACGGCAGTGGGACAAAATGAGAAAAAGGGTGCTATCAAAATTCAAAATCCGAAAGGTGGGTTTGACTGGTATCCCTTCGAAATTTCTTACGAAGGAGCTGCTCCAGGTGGTTTCTCTGTTTCTCCTACGAAAATGAATGTATTATACATCGGAGTAGATAATCCGCTGTCCATTACCTTGGGAGATGCTAAGCCGGGTACAGAGCGTGTTTCTATCTCGCAAGGTAGTATTTCAGGAAGTGGTAACAACTGGACTGCGAAGGTAAGTTCAGTGGGAGAAGCTACGATAACTGTAGGTGGTACTACACCTTCGGGTGAGCCTGCCAAGTCGCAGTCAGCTAACTTTCGTGTGAAGTTAATTCCAGATCCAATCCCTACCTTGGGTGGTGACGAGATATTGACTACTAATGGTAAAGGCCAAAAAGGTACAATTAAAGCAAAAGGTGGTATTGTTCCTTTATTAAAGGATTTCGATTTCGAAGCAAGGTTTAATGTAATTAGCTATGATTTTTATTTAACATCAGGTGGTGAGCTTTTGCCAGCTAGAGGTAACAGTGGGCCATTGTATAGTGGTGCAGTTACTAATCTTATTGATAGAGCAAAACCGAATGATTTAATGGTATTTGATAATATTAAGGTTCAAGGTCCGGATGGGAAAACGAGAAAAATCCCAAGTATGACTTTCCAGATTTTCTAACTTTCAATACTATTAAAACAAAGATTAACGTTATTACGCAAGTTGTAAAACAAGAATTATGAAAAAGTTATTATCACTGTTTGTGTGCGCAGTTTGTCTCTCTGGAATAATCCAGGCTCAGGATGTAATTGACGGTGTCTACGAAAAGGTAGTTACGGTTGAAAAAGGAATCATCCCTTATGATGATATTCGTGAGGCTGATGTTTTTTGGTCCAAGAGAATTTGGCGGACTATTGATGTTCGGGAAAAAATGAACTTAATTTTTGCCTATCCTCAGCAGCCATTGATTGACATTCTGCATACAGCTGCGACAAATGGTGACTTAACTGTTTACGATATGACTGTGTTGAATGCTGATCAGTTTACGGAAGTTCTGAGTGTGGAGAAAGTTAAAATGATTGGTAACAGTGTAGATACGATTTCAAGAATCAACCCTATAACACTTCAACAGGAAGAAGTTATCCAAGTGAACGAATTTGATCCCGCAAAGGTGATTAAATATAAATTAAAAGAGGACTGGTTCTTTGATGAGGAAACATCAACTTTTCAGGTTCGGATTATTGGTATAGCTCCAGTGATTGAATCCTATAGTTCTGATGGAAATTATCTTGGTGATGAGACTATGTATTGGGTGTATTATCCGGATTTAAGACCAATTTTAGCGAAGTATGAAGCCTATAATACGGGCAATGATGCTATCCGTTTAAGTTGGGAAGATATTATGGAGGCTAGATTTTTCTCGAGCTATATTACCAAAGAATCAAATGTATATGACCGTGTTATTCAAGAGTACGCAACGGGCTTAGATGCTTTGTTTGAGTCAGACAATATCAAGCAAAAGTTATTTGAGTTTGAGCATGACTTGTGGTCATATTAAGAGGTAAAAAAACGTAATACTTTGTCAGCTTTAGCCTGACCAATAAATAAAGCGAGTTCTTCCAAAGAAGCTCGCTTTATTTTTTTTACCGAGCCAAACTCATTCAATAAAATTTCTTTTGTCTTCTTACCGATGCCGGATATTTGATCTAACTCGGATTGAATGAAATTTTTACTTCTTTGATTGCGATGAAAGCTAATGGCAAATCGATGGGCTTCATTTCGCAAATGTTGAATGACTTTCAAACTTTCACTTTTTTTGTTGATATACAAGGGAAAGGAATCTCCAGGGTAATATATTTCCTCTAGTTTTTTAGCTATTCCAATAATTGGTAGTTTACCTCTTAATCCAAGCTTGTCAATACTCTTTAAAGCAGAACTTAACTGACCTTTGCCTCCATCTACGATTACTAGGTTGGGTAGCTCTTTACCTTCTTTCAACAAGCGGCTATAGCGACGAAATACTACCTCCTCCATGCTTGCGAAATCATTAGGTCCTTGAACAGTTTTTATATTATAGTGTCTGTAATCTTTTTTTGCTGGTTTAGTGTTTCGAAACACCACCATGGAAGCCACAGGATTTGTCCCTTGAATATTAGAGTTGTCGAAGCACTCAATATGTCTTGGAAGTTCAGTCAAGCGTAAATCCTCTTGTATTTGTTTTAGTACGCGTTCAATACTACTTTCTTTTTTGGCTTGTTTCTCCTTGATATCGAAGTAATGCTGTTTTTGGGATACTAGATTTCTAAATGCTAAATCTAGGATCTTTTTCTTGTCTCCAGTTTTTGGGATTGTAAGTTTGGGACCATCAAGTTCTATGGCAAATGGGATTACTATTTCATGAGCGTTTTCTTCTTCGTCTCGATCATTGCGGTGTTGCTCGATGACGAACATAAGTAATTCCTCATCAGATTCGTCGAGTTTAGATTTTAACTCAAAATTATAGGTGCTTACAATAGCTCCATTACGTATCTTAAGATAGGTAATAAAGGCTTTTTCCGGCACGGATAGTATGTTGTAGGCATCGATGTGTTTAATGCTTACATCTACTACAGTGTTTTTCTCGCCATAGTTTAGTAGAGTTTCTATTCTTCGTTGATAGTCATAAGCTTTTTCAAATTTCAGTTTTTCTTCAAATTCCGCTTGTTTTTCTTTTAAGTAGTTAACTGCCATATCAGATTTCCCGAGTAGTATGTTTCTGATCTGTTCGATGTTCTTCATATAATCGTCTTCTGACTGGTGTGCTTCGCACGGGCCTAAACAATTATCAATATGGTACTCTAAACATACTTTAAACTTATTCTTTCTTATGTTTTCCTTATTTAAGGCAAGTGAACATGTTCTGAGTGGGAAGAGTTTAACAATGGTTTCGTATGCCTTTTTAGCATAGAACATAGAGGTGTATGGCCCAAAATATTCTGATCCATCGTTAATCTTTTTTCGGGTAAAGACAACTCTTGGAAATTTTTCATTTTTTATGGCTATCGAAGGATAACTTTTATCGTCTCGAAATTGAATGTTGTATTTTGGTCTTTCGTTTCGAATGAGATTTTTTTCAAGCAAAAGCGCTTCCCGTTCATCCTTCACAACGGTGAATTGAATGTCGCGAATTTGTTTTACCATTAGTCGAAGACGAAAACTATCATGAGTTTTAGTAAAGTAGGAACTTACCCGTTTTTTTAGATTTTTGGCTTTCCCAACATAAAGTAATCGTTGGTCCGCATCATAGTGGCGATACACTCCAGGTTTTTCTGGTAAGGAATGAATAAGATCTTTAATTCTTTCGATATCTTTTTTACTCATATTTACCCGGATCTATACCATTACTGGAAGTCTGCGTAAACTTAGAACAATCGAGTTCAACGGATAATTCCTCGAGTGGTGCCTCAAAGGTAGAATCGAAATTATAGTTGAGGCTTGTATCCTTGTATACTTTGTCGATAAACTTTGCCCAAATAGGAAGGGCAGTGCTTGCACCTTGTCCTAAAGATGTGCTTCTGAATCGAATGAACTTATCATCACAACCAACCCAAACTCCTGCTAGTAAGTCCGGAGTAAATCCCATAAACCATCCATCTGAGTTATTTTGCGTCGTTCCTGTTTTACCTGCTATCTCTAAAGATTTTGGAATATTGTATTTAAATCGAACTCTTGCTCCAGTAACTTCACCGGGAGGACCATCAATTACATTACGCATCATTTGCGTGATCACATAAGCGGTTTCTTCATCCAAGGCTGCAGTACTTTCTGCGAAAAATTCTTCAATCACATTGCCGTGGCTGTCTTCGATTCTAGAAACAAAAATAGGTTCATTGCTAGTGCCTTTGTTCGCAAATGTGGTATAGGCACGAATCATTTCATAAACAGAAATATCGGCAACACCTAAACAAATTGAAGGGTAGGGTGGTATCTCGCTCTCTATACCCATCTTTTGGGCAAATTCAACAACAGCCTGAGCGCTCAACTCATGCATTAAGTAGGCGGTAACCTGATTTTTTGAAGCGGCTAATCCATCTTTTATTGCCATCATGCCATCCGATTCTCCATCGGAATTTTTTGGGCAATACTGTTTTAAGATTGGCCATCTCGCATCATTCGCTTCGAAACAAATCGGTAAATCTGGCACTTTAAAACAAGGGGAATAGCCCTTTTCCTTAATGGCTAAGGTGTAAATAAGTGGTTTAAAGGTCGATCCTACTTGACGCTTTGTATTTTTGTTGACGTGGTCGTATTGGTTATATTCAAAATTTGCCCCACCAACCCAAGCTTTTACATAGCCAGTTTGCGGATCAACGGCCATTAATCCGGTTTGTAAAATCATCTTATAGTACTTAACAGAATCCAGCGGGCTGAGAACTGTATCAATCATACCATTATGACTCCATATCGACATTTCTCTTGGTGTTGTAATTAACGCATGCGCAGCTGAATCTGATAATGAAGAATCATTACTTTTAAAAATCTTCATTACGTTGTTTACGAGAACTTCACTTTGCTTAGCATACGATGCGTCTCTGTCATATTTATCGTAATATTCCCATGGATCTCGATTTTTCCAATGCTTGAAAAATTCATTTTGCCACTCACTTAAATGCTCATGCACTGCATCTTCTGCATGTTGCTGCATACGACTATCGATTGTGGTATAAACTTTCAAGCCGTCCTTATAAATATTATAGGGTTCTCCGGTGCTTGGATTAATATGTGAGGTTGCCCATTCTTTTAACCATAATCTTAACTGCTCCCTAAAATGTGGGGCTAGTCCATTGATGTGATTAGTTGCTTTATAGTCGGTTACAATAGGTAGCGCTTGTAATGAGTCTTTAAGCTCTTTGGAAATATAGTCGTAGTTGTGAAGTTGATAGAGTACAACATTTCTTCGTTGCACACTATTTTCCATATTAGATATAGGATTGTATTTGGATGGAGCTTTGAGCATTCCCACAAGGACTGCACTTTCCTCTATGCTAAGATTTTCGACCTCTTTGTTGAAGTAGGTTTTCGCGGCTGACTTAATGCCATAGGAGTTGTGCACAAAGTCTACCGTGTTAAGATACATGGTTAAAATTTCTTCTTTGGTATATGTTCTTTCCAACATTACGGACATAACCAATTCCTTAATCTTTTGACCAATACGTCCAAGTTTGGATTGCGGAATATCATGAAAGAGATTCTTAGCTAATTGCTGTGTAATTGTACTTCCGCCACCGCGTTTACCCAAAAATACTACAGCGGAAATGGAACGCTTTAAATCGATGCCTGAGTGTTGATAGAAACGAACATCTTCCGTTGCCACCAATGCGTCAATTAAATTTTGAGGTAATTCATGCGCTTGCGCGTTCGAACGGTTTTTACTGAAATATTTTCCAATAGGAATGTCTGAGTCGGCAGAAAAAATTTCTGTTGCTAACTCGCTGTTAGGGTTTTCGATTTCAGCAAAGCTTGGCATTTTCCCTAGTAGACCTTTTGAAACGCCGTAAAAGAATAACATCAGACTAAAATTTCCAATGAAAAACACAGCCCATAAGACTATGATGTGCTTCTTGAAATTTATTTTTTTCTGTGTTTTAGCCATGATAAGAATTCTTCTATGAGTTAAACCTACTCGCCTTTGGTTGATTTTACTTCTTCTTGCTTGTTGCCACCAAGCTGAACTTCCTTGCTGCCTAATTTAAATTTTACTCCACCATCACTGGAAGAGTTGGTCTGTTCTTTAACATCAAGTGATTGCTTATTTACCGGGATTTGTTTGTCAATTTTTAGTTTATCTATTGTTCCTTGGTCAACATCTCTTTGTACAGGTTGATCTGTTCCATTGAGATAAGATAAGATTTCTTCCGCCTTTTCTTGTTCCGCGGTATTAGCGTGATTATTCACCACGTATTCTAGTGAAGAAATATATGATTCACGAAGTTGTTTGCTACCCATGCACATTGCTTTGAGTAAATCGAATTTAGCCATCATCATAGTTTGACTATATTTCTCCTTGGCTATTTCACATTGAATGATGACCTGGTCGAAATCTTTTATATGATATAAAGCGTATGCTTCTTCATAAAAATCTGTTGCTTGATCTTCCAAATTTTTGGTTTCTACACTACTTGGGTTAGTGAAGAACTGGCTAAATTTATTGTCGGGGTATTTTTCAAGTAAAGTTTGCTTTGCCTTCATTGCCTGAGCGCTTTGATTCATATCGGTGTAAAGAACATATAACTGGTAGAGCGCTTCTGGTTCATATCGGTTATCGGGGTGTAGCATATTGAGCATTACGAACATTTCTGCACTTTTCGGCAAGTTTTCTAATCCGACTTTGTAAATAACCGCACCATTGTAATAGGCTTCAATAATTTCTTTCCGTAGTTCCTTCTTTTCTTTTTCTGATGAAGGAATTGCATTAATCATTTCTTGATATTTAGCATCAATTCGCGCAAAATACTCGTCACTTTCTGTTTCGAATGAATCACCGCCGTCTGCTGTCATATTGCTTCCCTTCTCACTTCTTCTCCAGTCATCTTCCAGCAAGATATCACCCCAAGTTTGCTTGAATTTTTTATAGCCACTATTTCTACTTGCTTCGCTGTAGAAATACCAGGCATTCTTGCCACTTGTTTTAGACGTTTGGGTACTGCTTGATGCGATTAACTGAGCCTGCTTATTTTTTTCTTCTTGCTTGATTTCGGCATCTATAATATCAACTGCTTGTTTGTAGAGAATACTCTCTAATTCTTTGGCAGGAATTTCGCCCAATACAAGCAGACTATCATTGATGGCGATAATCTTGAGGTAGTCTATCAACTCAGTTAATACTATACTCCTATTTAGAATAACATCATAGGCTATATAGCTATTGTCAAGTAGACTGACCGCACTATCATAATAAGCCTGAGCTATGGGATAGTCTTCCTCCTCGTAGTAGATGTCAGCTAGTGTCCCGTATGATATACCCTTTTGCTTTTGATTAGATTGCGAGACTTCGGCAGATTTTAATAAGAATTTTTTGGCATCTTCGATTACATCATTATTCAGTGCAATCAAAGCTTTTTCGAAGTACAATTGATCGTAATAAGCACGATTCTTATTGTCTTTGGACATTTTAGCAATAAGCTTTAATGCCTCATTTTCTCCTCCCGGTGATTGTCGATTCATCTGGATGAGCTTCAATTTAGCGTAGAATATCATTTCGAAGTCAGCATTGCCTTTCATCGATTGCTTGTAATAATCTGCGGCAATTGTTTTTTGACCCAAAGATTCATATACCTGCCCTGCTATAAATTGTAATCGGGCTTTATTTTTTTGTTTTTTTGTGTTTACTATCGCACTATCCAAATAGTTTATTCCGGTATTGAAACTGCCCTGTGCGAAATACAAATAGGTATTGACCATGTCAACTTCTCTATCATAATCTTTAAGAAAATTTTGACTTCCTCGAATAAAGGTCAAAATATTTTCCGCTTCAATGTATTGTTCATTGCTTATGTATGCCTTTGCCAACCAAACCAAAGCGTCGCTGTATGCACTTTCGTGCGCAATAAGTTTATTCGATGGACGGATGTCTTTGCCTGCAAGTTCTTTTTCAATCAGCTTATCTTCTAGCTTTTTAGCTTTAGCCTTCTTCTTTTTACTGTTTTTCTGCTTCTTGATTTTGTCTTTGCTACGGGCATCTACGCCTTCCTCAAAATTTGCAGTCACATACCGAAAGCAATTGATGGCTGAATCTAATTCACCTTGAAAATAGTATGCTTTTCCGATGAGGACAAAAGCATCGTCACTCCAATTACTTATGCTATTGTCTACTCCCGTAATGTAGTTTTTCCCTTCTTCTTTCTCCTGATGTGTTTGGATGCTGAGACGAGCCTTGGCAATCGTTGTATTTAAGCTTTCATTCTGGCTCTTGATATCTTCATAGCGGCCATAGCTTTCAAGTGGTAATATTTGTTCATAATCATCTTTATTACCGTCTCGTAAAGTTTTTAACTGATTGTTGAATTGCTCATTCGCATTGAAATAACCATTATAATGACTTGTAAGGTCATGATAGGTTTGCTTTACTATTCCCGCATTCTGTTTGGCGCAAGAATTCAGGAAAATCAGAACCAGAAAAAGGGGGAAGTGCTTTGCTATAGAATTCAAGGTAATTCTTTTAACTTTAGTAACTTTGTTTTAACTGAATTTAAACTAATTTATTATTCCGGAGAGCATAATAATGCTATAATTGCAGCTAATAATTTATGGCTAAAGATAAGAATATTAAGAATAAAAAGTCGCTTTTCGTTAAATTAAGGTACAAGTATAGGCTTGTCATTTTAAATGAAGATACCTTTGAACAAAAAGCCTCTTTGCGCTTATCACGTATGAATTTATACGTGCTTAGTAGTGTTTTATTTTTTGTTGTGGTTAGTGCTGTAACAGCGGTTATTGCCTTCACCCCGCTTAAGTATTATATGCCGGGAGTTGGATCTGTTGATGTAAGAACGCAACTGATAGAAATGGAAATGATTACAGATTCTATGCAGCGGCAATTAGATAAAAGAGATACATGGTTAATGGCTTTTCAGAAAGCTTTGAGTGGTGAGCTGGATAGTACTTTTTTTCTTGGAGACTCTTTAATCAATGAGGAATATGGTGCGGTAGATATTGACGAAGTATCACCTGTTGAAAAAGGATTTAGGGAGGAAATGGCGAGTGAAGTTGCTGTTAAAAATACTGGAGATAATTCCGTAATGGCTGGCTATGGCATAGCTAAGTCTTATCCTTTGCGATTTATAACACCCGCCTTGGGTACGGTAATCAGTGAATATGATGAGCTTAGCGGTCATAGGGGGATAGATATTGCAGGTGAGGAGAATGAGTTTGTCCGGGCAACAGAATCAGGGGTAGTATTTTTGGCGGATTGGAATCCTGTAACCGGCTATGTGATTGGCATTCAGCATCAGGGCAACACCTTGTCTTTTTACAAACACAATGCGGCATTGTTGAAAAAAGTTGGTAACTTCGTCGAACGTGGGGAGGCAGTGGCTCTCATGGGAAATACGGGCCATTTAAGTAACGGTCCTCATTTACATTTTGAACTATGGCAAAATGGGAAGACAATAGATCCCATGGACTTCATGATTATTAATACCATAAATTAATCGATTATGTTTGGAGATAACAAGGACAAAAAAAGTGTGGCCAGCCAGGATAATTTTTCGGCTAACACCATTCAGTCCGGAACTATAATTAAAGGTGAAGTAAATTCTGAGGGTAATATTCGTATTGACGGAAAATTGGAAGGTTCACTGGATACACAAGGCAAACTTGTTGTCGGGAATAGTGGCGTAATTACTGGTGATGTAATTTGTCAGCATGCAAATATTGAGGGTCGTATAGAGGGTAAGTTGGAAGTCAATGAAATGCTCATTCTCAAAAGAACTGCGGTAATTAAAGGAGATATCACTACGCGTAGATTGGTGGTTGAGGAAGGTGCTGTTTTCAATGGAAATATTGCTATGGGTGTCGTTATGAAAAAATCTGTGGGTAATAATCACGATGAAACAGCCGTCCGAAAAGAAGCGGTTTAAGCCGGGAAAATTGATTCAATATTCGGGAATGGCTTTTCAAATGATAGCTACGATTCTACTTGGTTTGGGTATCGGATTTCTCTTGGATTCCTATTTAGGTACAGAAAAAATATTTACGGCAATTTTTACTTTATTATTCGTGATTGCGAGTATGTACCTCACGCTGAAAGATTTTATTAAGCCATGAATTCACCCAATCGATTCCTGTACATCCTTTCGGTGATTCTTCTTTGTTTTGCTGCTCTTCCGCTGTATTTTCTTGGTCTAAATAATGAAGCGATAATTATATCCACGATGGTTGTGCTGTATGTATTTATTAGCCTTCAACTCGACGTATTCATTCGTATTGCCAAGGCCTTGAAATGGTCAAAAACAGCGGTGATTCTTGTTGGCTTTTTTGGAATCAAGAATATATTTTTCGGTTTTTATTTCATTCTAGCTTATAAAGCTGGATGGATAGGGCAGTCATGGACAAGCTTTCTTGTACCTACACTCTATCTGATCTATAGTGTGGTTATAGCCAAGAAATTATTAGGTTTGAATGCTATAGATTTTGAATCTTCGCCTATTTCTTGATGGTGTCGTAATCAAAACGATCCATTAAGCCGGTATCGTAACTACCTGTTCGGAATTCATCATTTTTTAACAAAGCTAAGTGCAGGGGAATAGTGGTTTCTATCCCTTCTACTATGAATTCTTCTAATGCACGTTCCATTCTAGCAATAACTTCCTCTCGGTTCTTGCCTTTGCAAATCACTTTGGCAATCATCGAGTCGTAGTAGGGTGGCACCGTATATCCTGCAAATGCATGGGTGTCAACACGCACACCAAATCCTTTGGGTGTATGAAACGCAGTAATTTTACCAGGGTTAGGAGCGAAGTTTTTAAGTACATTTTCTGCATTGATTCGACATTCCATTGCGAAGGTGCCGTCGGGTAGGTAGCTGTTTCCAACAATTTTTTCCCCAGCAGCAATTTTAATTTGTTCTGCAATTAGATCATACTGCATCACTTCTTCGGTAACTGGGTGCTCTACTTGGATTCGTGTATTCATTTCCATGAAGTAGAAGTTCCGATGTTTATCCACTAGGAACTCGATGGTCCCCATACCCTCATATTTAATGGCTTTTGCGGCTTTAATAGCGGCATCTCCCATTTTCTTTCTAAGCTTTTCGTCTACGAACGGTGACGGACATTCTTCAATGAGTTTTTGATGGCGGCGTTGTACAGAACAATCTCGTTCGGATAAATGACAAGCATTTCCTCTGCGGTCACCGGCAACTTGTATTTCAATATGTCTTGGCTCTTCAAGGAATTTTTCCATATACATCCCGTCATTACCAAAAGCCGCAGCCGATTCTTGACGAGCGGAATCCCATGCGGCTTCGAGGTTTTCTTCTTTATGCACAATGCGCATCCCTTTACCTCCACCACCAGCAGTGGCTTTAAGAATAACTGGGTAGCCTATTTTTTCAGCAACTTTTTTGGCATTAGCTACACTTGATAAAAGACCATCGGAACCTGGAATACAAGGCACACCAGCGGCAATCATTGTTTCTTTCGCCGTAACCTTGTCGCCCATTTTATTAATCATTTCAGATGTCGGACCAATAAACTTTATACCGGTATCCTCACAGATTTTCGCGAATGTGGCATTTTCTGCCAAAAATCCATATCCCGGGTGAATGGCATCTGAATTCGTAATCTCAGCGGCAGCCATGATATTGGCAATCTTTAGGTACGAATCAGCACCTTTAGGTCCTCCTATGCACACAGCTTCATCTGCAAATTTTACGTGCAAACTATCTTTATCTGCAGTGGAATATACTGCGACAGATTTGATTCCCATTTCGCGACAAGTACGGATAACACGAAGGGCAATTTCTCCCCGATTAGCGATTAAAATTTTCTTAAACATTTCCATAGCTTGGTTATTTAATGCATCTCTGATTTCAGCGGTGGGTTGAAAACGATAAAGGTGTACTAATTCGGTTTAAGCGGGATCAATAAGGAATAAAGGTTGATCATATTCAACTGGCGTTTGATCATCAACCAGAATTTTAACAATCGTACCGGAAACTTCAGATTCAATTTCGTTAAACAGTTTCATAGCTTCTATGATAGCAAGAACATCACCTTTATTCACCGTATCACCCACTTTTACAAAAACATCCTTGTCTGGGGATGGTTTTCTGTAAAAGGTTCCAACCATAGGCGATTTAAAGACCACATGATTCGAATTTTCAGTGTCTGAGCTTACTTCCTCTGAAACTACTGCGGCAGGCGTTTCTTGCACGGGATTATTGGCTTGTGGTACAGCTGGAGCTGGTGCAGGAGCAACGGGCATAATAGGAGCCATTGGCTGCGCCTTACCATTGAAATAATCTTTTGATCGAATGGTAACAGAGAAATCCCCTTTACTCATTTTGAATTCTGCTAAATCCGTTTCGTTAATTAGTTTGACTAATTCATGTATTTCTTTATTATTCATGATAGTGTATTTGGCTTAATTATTTTGCTCTCTCCATATAGGCGCGAGTAGAGGTGTCCACTTTTATTTTATCTCCTTCATTAATGAATAAAGGTACATTTACTTCTGCCCCAGTTTCAAGTTTTGCTGGTTTTGTGGCGTTAGTAGCCGTATCTCCTTTAACACCCGGCTCACTGTATGTTACCTCTAAAATTACATAGGAGGGTAGTTCACAAGTTAAGATTTCTTCTGTATTTGCGTTATACAGTGCTTCAACGTTCATGCCATCCAGCAATAAATCGTTGTTTTCGATTAGGTTTTCAGGAATGCTAACTTGCTCAAAGGACTCACTATTCATAAAATGAAAACCCATGTCATCTTTATAGAGGTATTGAAATTTTCTTCTTTCAATTCGTACTTCATCGATTTTATGTCCTGACGGCCAGGTGTTATCGACTACTTTCCCAGAGGTCAGACTTTTTAACTTGGTACGCACGAAAGCTGGTCCTTTTCCTGGTTTTACATGTTGAAATTCCACGACAGTATATATGTCATGGTTGAAATTGATGCATAATCCATTCCGGATGTCAGATGTTGATGCCATAAAATTTATAAAAGTTTAAGGGAGTAAATGTAATAGTTTTTTTGGAAACGGGGCTGTCATAACTGGGTAAAATGACAATTCAAAAAGTAGCTTAAGTGACCTAGGTTTATTTTGAGTAGCCCCAAGTTAAATACATAGAGCCCCAGGTGAATCCACCACCAAATGTGGTTAATATGAGTTTGTCACCCTTTTTTAGTTGGTCTTCCCATTCCGCGAGACAAAGAGGAAGCGTGCCAGCTGTGGTATTACCGTATTTATGTAGGTTTAGCATCACTTTTTCGGGTGCTAGATTAATACGTTGACGAGCGGCCTCAATGATACGCAAGTTAGCTTGGTGAGGGACTAGCCAATCGATATCTTCCGCGCTCAGCTCGTTCTTTTCAAGAATCTCTTGACATGCACCAGCCATTCCAGACACAGCAAATTTGAATACTTGTTTACCTTCTTGATAAACACAATGTAAATTCTGCTCAACGGTTTCCTTACTTGCCGGGTTTAATGATCCACCAGCTTTTTGATGCAAGTAATTTACACCTGATCCGTCTGATTTGAGTATGCTATCTTGAATACCAATTGTAGGGTCTTCGCTAGGTTCTAACAAAACAGCCCCTGCTCCATCTCCAAAAATGATACATGTATTTCTGTCAGAATAGTTGATGATAGAACTCATGGTGTCGGCACCGACAATAATCACTTTTTTGTATGCCCCACTTTCAATGAATCGCCGGCCTGTTTCTAAGGCGAAAAGAAATCCTGAGCACGCAGCGCCTAAATCGTAACCAAATGCATTCGTGAGACCACACTTATCAGTAATTAAATTAGCGGTAGCCGGAAATGGCATGTCTGGAGTTACTGTAGCGCAAATCAGGAGGTCAATTTCTTTTGGGTCAATTCCTCGTTTTTCAAGCAATTGATTCACAGCTTCAGCCCCCATGTCTGAAGTAGCTAAATCTTTTTCTTTGAGAATGCGTCTTTCGTGAATGCCCGTTCGACTTACAATCCACTCATCGGAGGTGTCCACCATTTGTTCAAGCATAGCATTAGTGAGCTTATGTGGAGGTACATAAGCTGCAACACTGGTGATGCTAGCTTTAAGGGCTGACATATTAGCGATTATGCTTCAGTTAACTGCTTGCCTCTGTAGTATAGAATCCCATCTACAAAGTAAGCACGGTGACGCATGTGCGCTTCGCCCGTTTTGCTACAGATAGAAATAGTAGGCGCAGTAGCTTTGTAATGCGTTCTTCTTTTATCTCTTCTTGTCTTCGATATTTTACGCTTAGGATGTGCCATAATCGTTTACTTTTTATTCTTTAATTTTTCTAGTGCAGCCCATCTTGGATCCACACTCGGTTTTTCTTCTTGTTTCAATTGCTTGATGACTTCCACATTACACGCCGATTGGCCATCCTTGTCTTCTGGATGAACGCACCGAAGTGGAATACTTAACACAATGAATTCATAGATTAAGTTAGAAACATCAATAAAATCATCATTCCTAGAGATGAAAACTACATCTTCATCTTTGTTGTCAATCTCGTCCGCATCACCAAATTTAACAGCAATTTCATAATCGCCGAATACTTCCTGTTTAAAAGGCTCTGAACAACGATCACACGGAACTTCCACATTCCCATCAATAAAAAAAGTCAAAAGAAAGAAGTTCTCTCTTCGGTCGAAATCAATTTTCACTTCGACATCGCAATGCTGGATGTCGCTTTTCGGGAAGTTTTCGAAGAATTGATCTCCAATCAGGTATTCAAACTGATAGAGCTTAGTCTTCATTCCTACAAAAGGAATTTTAAACTCCTGTAAAAATTTATTTTCCATTTTTAAAAATAGGAGTGCAAAGGTAAGAATAAATATCCAAACAATATTCGCTAAAGCGCAATAAAAATAGACCTTACTGCTGTTTATTCACGTTCTAATCCTTTTTGGGCTTTGGATCTTGAACAAATCGTTCCGAAAAATGAATAACAAGCGATAAGGGTGGGGTTGAAATTTCATCTTTGGTTAATTTATTTTAAAATGCACCTGCGTGGATAACCTATCTGTGCTATACGCTAAACTTCTTTTACTTTTGTGAAAAATTTATTTAGAAAAATGAAAACAAAACAATTGATTCTAGGGGTGCTCTTGGTGAGCTTTTTAAGTGCTTGTGTTTCTAAAAAGGAATATGCAAAATTGCAAACACAGTCAGATGAATTTGAAAAAGAATTGATGGAGCGAGATAAGGAATACGGAGAACTCGCTGTACTTGCTGATGGTTTGAGAGATAATATTGCTCTAGCGCAAAAGCAGAATGATGCTTTGCAAAAGTCGCTTGCGGCGTGCCTTGAAAACACTACACAGGGTTCTGCAAACATTACCAAGTTGTTAGACGAGATAGATAAGTCAAACGCTTACATTAAAAAATTAGTTGATAGCAAGTTTAAGAATGACTCGTTGAATTTGTACATCTCGAATTCCCTGAAACGTTCATTGGACGATATCGATGATAAGGACGTTGATGTAAAAGTGCTTAAAGGTGTCGTATTCATTTCCTTGTCTGATGCATTACTTTATAAGACAGGTAGCTATGAAGTTCAGCCATCAGCAGAGTTAGTGCTAGCTAAATTGGCTAAAATCATTAATGATTACGAAGATTATGATGTTTTGGTAGAAGGCCATACTGACAATGTGCCCTACTCAGGTTCAGGCCTTATCAAGGATAACTGGGATTTAAGTGCAATGCGTGCAACTTCTGTGGTTAAGGTGTTGCAAGATAAGTTTGATGTGGATCCTGCTAGAATGACAGCAGGTGGTCGCTCGGAGTACAATCCTAAAACAAGTAATGAAACGGTTGAAGGGAAAGCGGCTAATAGAAGAACGGTGATTGTTGTAATGCCTAAGCTAGATCAGTTTTTAAACTTGATGAATCAAGCGCCTGCCGGAGGAAATTAAATTTAATCTAGAATAAAAAAGCCGCTCCGAGCATTCGGAGCGGCTTTTTTATGTAGGCTATGCACACTTATTCCGCCAAGTCTTTCACGCTTCGTTGAATGAAGTTTGTCAGCTTTTTACCTTTAAGCATACCTTGACCAAGCAATGCTAAGTCGTAGAGCTGAGTAATATATTCACCTTGATTTTTCTTGGCTTTCAACAATTTGCCTGCCACGGGATGATTCGTATTTACAACCAGATTCAAACCGCCCGGCATATCACCCATAAATGGCATACCTCCACCGAGTTGTTGCATCTCTTTCATTCGTCGTAGCCATTCACTTTGTGTTATCATCACTGGCATATCTTCTGGAGATAGGGCCTTCAGTTCAACACTTACTTTATTGTCTTCGATAGCCTCTTCAAAAGCTTTTTTCAGTTTCTCTTGTTCTTTTTCACTCAATACAGATTCCATGGAATCGTCTTTCTCGATGAGTTTATCAAGTGTGTCTGCATCCACCCTTTTGAAAACCGAATCACTATTTTTCATTTCCAGCTGCTGCATGAAGTGATTATCGATTAGTGCATCCATTTTCAACACGTCGTACGATTTTGCCACAGCTCCTTGTATATAGGCATCCTGACCTTCTACATCATTGGAGTATAAGTGAACAATCTTATCATTTTTATCGGTTTGTAATGGTTTTATTTGTTCTACGTACTCTGTAATTGTTTTGAACTGCCCTTCGATATTTTCTAACAAACAGGCATCCTTGGTTCTATCAAAGAATTTTTCGTCGCTTAACATACCATATTTGACAAAAACACCGAGACTTTCCCATTTTTGCTCATAGGATTCTCTATCTTTTTTAAATAGCTCTACTAGTTTATCTGATACTTTCTTACTTATATGGCCCGTAATTTTCTTCACATTGCTGTCACTTTGCAAATAACTTCTCGATACATTCAGCGGAATGTCCGGAGAGTCAATCACCCCATGTAGCATCGTTAAGAACTCAGGCACAATGTTTTCTACATTATCTGTAACGAACACCTGATTACTGTATAAGCCTATTTTGTTCTTTTGAACTTCGTAAGTTTTCTTCAACTTAGGGAAATACAAAATTCCTGTTAACTTGAAAGGAAAATCTACATTCAAGTGAATCCAGAACATAGGATCTTCACTCATCGGATATAGTTCCCGATAGAAATTTAAATAATCTTCATCGTTTAAATCACTTGGTGCCTTAACCCATGCTGGAGAGGTGTTGTTGATGATATGGTCTTTGGTTTTAGTTTCCATAACATCTTTACCATCATCATCTTTTTCTCCTGAGGCTACCTCGTAAGTTTCTTCTCCAAATTTTATTTCGATTGGCAAGAACTTACAATATTTGTTTAGCAAACTTTTAATTTTTGCTTCTTCCAAAAACTCTTCAGATTCTTCATTAATGTGCAGTACAATGTCTGTTCCGCGTTCTGTTTTCTCCGCTGCTTCAATCGTGTAGTTTGGACTACCATCACAGGACCATTTAGATGCAGGGGCATCCTTATAAGATTTGGTAATGATTTCTACGTGGTCGGCTACCATGAATGCACTGTAAAAACCTAAGCCAAAGTGACCGATAATTTGCGCTTTATCATCAATTCCTTTGAATTTTTCAATGAACTCTTCCGCACTTGAAAAGGCGATTTGATTAATATATTTATCAATCTCTTCTTCGGTCATCCCGATTCCTTTGTCACTAATAGTTAAGGTTTTCGCTTTCGAATCTAACTTAACTTCTATCTGTGTACTTCCTAGGTCACCTTTGATGTCACCTTTTTTGGATAGTAAGACAAGCTTTTGTGTTGCGTCTACAGCATTTGATACCAATTCACGTAAAAAAATGTCTTGATCTGAGTATAAGAACTTCTTAATAATCGGAAAGATATTTTCCGTTTGTACATGTATACTACCTTGTTGCATAATTTAACTTCTTTTGATTCACCCTAGCTAATCAAAGTCTGTGCCTGTAAAAAGTTTGTGACAAGATGTCAGCGAATGGGAAATTTTTACCGATTATGTTATTATTAAAAAATAAAATTCAGCTAATTAGCTGTTTGTAAGCTCTCTTAGCTGGAGAACCTAGTGCTTTGAGTAATTGTTGTACAACGTTTTGAATGGACCACCTTCCTTTCTGAGCAATTCTTCTCTGGGGCCGTAATCTACAATTTTACCTCCTTCGAGCATGAGGACGTAATCGGCATTACTAATGGTTGCTAGCCGGTGGGCAATGATGATAGACGTCCGTTTTTTTATCAATTTATCGATAGCGTTTTGAACAATATATTCTGTTTCTGTATCCACTGAAGATGTCGCCTCATCTAAAACCAGGATTTTTGGATTAAAAACTAAAGCGCGCACAAAAGAGATGAGCTGTCTTTGTCCCAAGCTTAGCGTTGCCCCTCGCTCCATTACCTGGTATTCATAGCCATTCGGCAGCTGTTCAATGAATTCATCTGCCCCTATCAGTGCCGCGGCTTTCTTTATGTCTTCATCTGTGATATTGTCATCTAACAAACGGATATTATCCATGATACTACCAGAAAAAAGAAAAACATCTTGAAGTACTGTGCTGATTTGTTTTCTATAAAATCTCAGATCAAAATCTTTAATGCTCGTTTCGTCTAAGAAAATATCTCCTTTTTGCCAAGTATACAAACGACTGAGTAAATTGATAATACTACTTTTCCCGGAGCCCGTTTGTCCTACTATGGCAAGCGTTTTACCAGCTGGAATTTGGAATGAAATATTATTAAGTACGTAATCTTCATCGTTGTACGCAAAACTAAGGTCTCGGAATTCGACTTTACCAGTTATTGCTACATCTTTTATTGCTCCTGAGTCTTCAATTCGATCTTTACGATCCAATAAAATGAAAACTCTTCGAGCCGCCACTAATCCCATTTGCATCGTGTTAAAACGCTCAGCCATGAATCGGATAGGGCGGAAAAGTAGACCAATCAACAAAATAAACTGAATGATTAACCCAACGTCTGCTGGAGCGCCAAAACTGGTAGTTAGGTGATTCTGAATCAATAAGTCTGCACCCAACCATACCATCAATCCAATGGCAACGGCAAGTAAAATTTCAACTACTGGAAAGAAAACGGAATAGGCCCATATCGCCTCAACATTGGCTTCTTTGTGCTGGTCGTTAATGTCACGGAATTTCTCAAACTCTTGTTGTTCAGCCCCAAAGATTTGAACAAGACGCATACCTGAAATATGTTCTTGTAGGAAGGCATTGAGCAAAGAAACTTGCGTTCTCACTTTTTGAAAAGCTTTTTTTACACTTTCTTTAAACAGGTAAGTGCTTAGAATCATAAAAGGTAAGGCAGCCAAACTAATTAGTGCCAATTGCCAACTTTTCAGAAACATCCAGATTACGATAATGAGTAAAGTAAGTATATCTGCCAAAAGCTGTATAAAGCCTTGGGTGAATATGCTGTTGATGGTTTCAATATCGTTAACTGTCCGTGTAGTGGTTGTTCCAATCGGTGTTTTATCGAAGTAGCTCAGATTCAAACTTAATACATGCTTAAAAACGGCTGTTCGCAAATTTTTTACCACAGACTGTCCGAGTTTATTACTACTATATATGAAAAAGTAACGCAAGACTGACTCAGCCATCAAAGTCAGGATGATAAGAATCACAAGCAATTGCGTATTATCTCCAGCCCCTAGGATGTTTTCATCAATTAGTCGTTGAATCAATTCTGGACGCAGTGGACCCAATATGGCCAAAACAAGCGAGTAAACTACCGTAGCAATAAGTAGGAACTTAAACGGGAAAGCGAGCTGAATCACCTTCCATAATAATTTCATATCCATTGCTTCTCCTGTGGAATCTGACTTAGACATAAGGGTATTTTATATTCCACAAAAACAACCCTTGTGGCGGAGCTGTTGGTTTGTACTTTAACTCTGTACCATCTCGCAAAGCACGTTCTAACTCGTCAAGACTAATTTTTTCTCGTCCGATATCAACCAGGCAACCGACCATTCGACGAATTTGATTGCGTAGATAACGATTCGATTTCACTTTGAAAATTACTCGTTTTTCAGGCTTGAAATAACACCATTCCGCTTGGCTAACATGCGACAGGTGATTGCTTAACTCGGGATTAAATCGACATAAGGCTATGTAATTGTTGTACTGGGTAAACAGTTCACAAGCTTTATAGATTAAATCCGTATTTAAATCGCTCAAAGGATACCACCAAGCTTGATTTCTTCTAAACACATCATAATTTTCATCGAGGAAATACCAATACGTTCGTTCTGTAGCATCATAGCGAGCATGGGCTTCTGGTTCCACTTCATGTATGTTGAGTATACCTATATCGCTTGGAAACATTTTCTGTAAAATGAAAGCTAGGTTTTCCCGATGTTTGGGTGCATCAAAATGAAGGAAGTATTGCTTGGCATGCACCCCAGTGTCCGTTCGACCGCAACCAACTACTTGGATGTTTTGATCGTAAAGCCGACTTAGCACTTCTTCGATTGCTTCTTGAATCGAGGCGAATTCGGGTTGCCGCTGCCAACCGAAGTAGTTTGTGCCATCGTAGGCAATCTCTAAAAAAAGTCGTTTCGGATAATCCTCGTTCATGATCGTGCGCAAATATATGGCTTTCCTTAACAAGCGCTTGAATTCATTTTAGCGTTCAAAACTAAACCGTGATAGGACTATAACATTATTAAGGGTGTTTGGTTTCTTTTTTAGCTTGTCTCAAGTTATTTTCACTCGTATCTTTACAAACTAATTGGAAAAACATGATACAACGCATTCAGACAGTCTATCTTGCAATGGCTGCTATTTTTGCAGGGATTTTCGCCTTTTATAATGAATTTGCTTGGACGCTATGGAGCAAGCTTGGCGCATTGCAAGTAGTAGGATCAATCTTGGCATTAGTGGTAGCTTTTATAGCTGTAGTAACGATTTTTCTTTTCAAGAACCGTAAAATTCAGACCACATTAATTGGTTTAAATTACCTTGTTCTGCTTGCAGCTCTTGTAGTTTATGTGTGGAATGATAGTGTAACAGAATTTTTCAAAGACTGGACTTTTTATTGCTTATTGATGTCATTTCTTGCCTTGTTCATGGCGAAAAAAGGAGTGAAGGCCGATGAGGAGTTGATTCGCTCGGCAGATCGCTTGAGATAAATGGGCGAGATAAGTTTTATTTAAGTCATAAATTATAGTGAAATGAAAATCATAGGAATGTTTAGAAGAAAGTGTAAGGTGGGTTTATATGTATCCATTTTGTTGATGCTGTTTTTACTCGGGTCATGCAAGGGAAGTGAGGCAAGTACCAGCTCGTCAGGCGCGCAAATGACGAATGTTGAACAAGTTGCATCTGAGGGCGAGGACATGTTAAAATCTTCGGATACGCCAAATGAGGGCTCTGGTGTTCAGAATCCTTTGGGAGTTACTACCAAGGATAAATTCAACCAGCAAAAAGCGCCAATGAAAAAAACGCCAACAGGCGGCAATTAATAAATTATTTATTTAAATTTGCAGCCCGATTTAAGCGCAAGTGCGCTTGGAACGGTCCGGTAGCTCAGCTTGGGATACCTGCCTGCCGGCAGGCAGGGAGCAACTGCCTTCTAAGCAGTAGGTGCTGGAAATGTTGATTGAAATGTATTATGTTTACGTCTTAAAAAGTGAATCAAATTGGCGGTTTTACGTTGGATTGACCATGAACATTGAACGTCGTTTGAGTGAGCATAATAAAGGATATACAAAATCCACAAAGGGTTTCAGGCCATGGGTCTTGTTCTTTTTTGAAAGTTTTAATACTCGAACAGAAGCAAGAAGACGCGAAAAGTACTTGAAGTCTGGCATTGGAAAAGAGTATATAAAAAATAAATGGTCCGGTAGCTCAGCTGGATAGAGCAACTGCCTTCTAAGCAGTAGGTCCTAGGTTCGAATCCTAGCCGGATCACTAAGAAAGTAAAGCCCCTGCCGAAAGGTGGGGGCTTTTTAGTTTGAGCCAGAATCTCCAAGCTTGCTTGAGAATTCTGGCTCAAACTAAAAAGTAACACGCAAAGCGTGAAAGCTTTGCTTTCGGAATTCGGAGCCTAATAGGATATTTAATCCTAGCTTGTCTTGATGCTTAAACTATTCATAGCCTAAGTAAAGTGCTAAATAAGGTGTTACTAACGGATAACCATCGGGTATGGAGCATTTGCTGCCATTCGCATATCCGATATACATAAATCACGTAATTTCCATAAATTTGGCAGTCATGCGTGATATAAAAGATATTCTTCAAAAGTATTGGGGCTTTGCTGCATTTCGCCCTTTACAGGAGGATATCATCTCGGAAGTGCTCGAAGGGCGCGATACGCTTGCTTTGCTTCCTACAGGTGGCGGTAAGTCGCTTTGCTTTCAAGTGCCTGCGCTTGCCCAACCTGGAATATGTATTGTAGTTTCCCCACTCATCGCCTTAATGCGTGACCAGGTGAACAACCTGGAGCAAAAAGGTATTGCGGCTAAAGCAATATTCTCGGGCATGAGTAAGCGTTTAATTGACCAAACTCTGGATAACTGTATATACGGTGATGTGAAGTTTCTTTATGTCTCACCGGAGCGATTGCAAACGGATATTTTTATTGAGCGAGTGAAAAAAATGAAGGTCAACCTCTGGGCTATCGATGAAGCGCATTGTATTTCACAATGGGGTTACGATTTCCGTCCACCGTATCTTCAAATTGCCGATGTTCGTCAGTATCATCCCCATGTGCCTGTTCTGGCCCTTACGGCAACAGCTACACCTCGTGTAGTTGAGGATATTCAAGAAAAACTCGCTTTTAAAGAGCAAAATGTTCTTCAAAAAAGTTTTCTTCGGAGCAACTTGAGCTATTCCGTCTTATACGAAGATGCTAAGTACACCAAGCTGGTCGACATTTTGCAAAAAGTAAGTGGAAGTGCTATCGTATACGCAGGGACACGTCGGGCGACCAAAGAGCTGGCGGACTATCTGCTTCAAAGCAAAATTTCAGCTACGTTTTATCACGCAGGGTTGAGTGGAGAAGAACGCAATGAGCGACAACAACGATGGATAAATAATAAGGTGCGAGTTATCGTGGCGACGAATGCCTTTGGCATGGGGATCGATAAACCGAATGTGCGTGCTGTGATTCATATGGATTTGCCAGAGAGTCCGGAAGCTTACTTTCAAGAGGCAGGTCGAGCGGGACGTGATGGCAATAAAGCCTATGCTGTACTCCTTTTCAATTTGTCGGATAAACTACATATGAAGGATAAGCTCGAGCAAACGATGCCGAGTATTGCCGAGATTAAAACGACCTACAACGCCTTAGGTAATTTCTTGCAATTAGCCATAGGTTCTGGTACTGATAAGCCTTATCCCTTCGATTTTGGTAAGTTTTGCAAGCAATATGATTTACATCCTGTAAAAACCCTGAATGCCTTAAAGTTTCTTGAACAGGAAGGACATCTGCTGGTTAGTGAGGGAGTGTTCTATGCTTCTCGATTGATGGTTACGGCGGGCAAGGATCAGCTTTACAAGTTTATGGTGGAGAACAAGCATTTTGAACCCTTAATAAAATATATTCTTCGAGCCTATGGCGGAATATTTGATGGTCAGGTCAAAGTGGATGAGCTTGAATTAGCCAAAAAATTGAATTCAACAAAAGATAAGATAGTTAAGGCATTTAGCTATCTCGATCAGTTGTCACTTGTGCAATATGAGAAATGTACTGACGAGACAACGATACGCTACCTCGTGCCGCGACGTGCAACAATAGACTTAGAACTTGATGTGAACAGAATTAATCAGCGCATCCAAATATATCGGGAGAAAATTCATGCTATGCTAGACTATGCTTCGAACAAATCAGCTTGTCGAAGTAATATGCTATTGGCTTATTTTGGTGAAAAGCGCGACGATCGTTGTGGTATTTGTGATTTCTGTGTAGGACGAAATAAATTATCAATTAGCGAGTTAACATATCAAACGCTATCAGAGTTGGTTGAAAAAGAATTTGGTGAAGATGAACATACGCTAGAATATATATTGACAGCGGTTGAGCATTCGAATAAAGAGCAGTTGAAGTTATTTTTGGCATGGCTGGCAGAATATGATATAATTGTGAAGCAAGAAAACGGAAAATTTAGGTGGAACAAAAGCAACTAATACTATTGGCTAGTAGCGATATCAATTATGATCAGCGCCTACAGAAGATAGCCCAGGCCCTGCATACAGACGATTGGCAGGTGTTGCTTTTGGGCGTTAAGCGAATACATTCTATTCCTTTGCAAGAAAAGGCGTTTGGTCAACGACGGGTGAAGAGGGTTTTTTCTTCTGGTATACTATTTTACCTCGAGTTTAACTGTCGTTTTTTTTGGTATTTACTGAGAAGTAAAGTTGATGTGCTTGTGGCCAACGATCCGGATACTTTACCTGCCGTTTGGTTTTTATCTTGGTTCAAAAGATTTGATTTAGTTTATGATTCTCACGAGTATTTTACAGAGGTTCCTGAATTAGCCAATAAATCATTCAAACGAAAAGTATGGGCGGGTTTGGAGCGATGGGGAGTGCGCAAAGCAAAAATATGCTATACAGTAAACGAGAGTCTTGCTCAAATTCTCGGCAAAAAATACGATAAGCAGTTTGCCATTATTCGGAATGTTCCTTTAGCATTTACCGAAAGACCTCCCATGAACAAGAAACCCTATGTATTGTATCAAGGAGCTCTTAACAAGGGGAGAGGTTTAGAAGTTTTAATTGAGGCTATGCAAGGAGTACCATTGGAATTATGGATTGCGGGCAAAGGAGATTTAGAGGCTGAATTAAAGCAACGGGTTGAGCAAAAGAAAATGACTGGCCAAGTAAAATTTTTAGGTATGCTTCTTCCTAATGAACTCCGAGCAATTACCATTGAAGCAAAAATTGGGATTAACGTATTGGCATCTACTAGCTTGAATTATTATTATTCCTTGGCCAACAAATGCTTTGATTATATGCATGCAGGTGTACCAGCCATACACATGAATTTTCCCGAGTATGAGCGCATTCAAGAAAAAGCCCCTATTGGTGTACTTATCAAGGAATTGGAGGTGGGGGAGGTAAGAAAAGCCATTCTTAAGCTCGAGCAGGATGAGGTATACTATCAAAGTTGTGCAGAAAACGCCTTGCGCTTGGCCGAAGAATATCAATGGGATAAAGAGCAGGTCACCTTACAAAACTTATTCAAGGCTTTAAAATAAGTTCTCGATTAAAAGAACGCATCCGCGATATGTTTTAATCCGGATTCCTGCGATATCGCGATGATATCAAATCGAATTTTACCTGTCCACTTATTCGTTAAGATCCAATCCTCAGCTGCCTCGAGTATACGCTCTTGTTGTGCTTGGCTTACAAAATCCTCTGGGCATCCAAACTTATCATTTGTTCGATTTTTTACTTCTACAAAGAGTACACAATCCCCATCTTTAGCAATGATATCTATTTCTTTACGACCCGAGCGGAAATTTCTCGATAGAATGTGCATTCCCAAAGCGCACAGGAATGCAATCGCTTGGTTTTCTCCCTCTTTGCCTTTTCGTTTGCTTTGATTCAAATACATAAAATACAAATAAACTAGATTATTTGGCATTGTGCTGAATTGACTATTACTTTGCGCATTCAATTGATTATATGGAGCATTTAATAGAAAATTTCGCTGGCCAAGTAGAAGAGGCCATGGCAATTGGTAAAGATTTTAAATTTACTGGGGAGAAAAGGACTTTCAAGTCAGTCGTGATCTGTGGTTTAGGAGGTTCAGGTATTGGTGGTAGTTTCCTTCATGATTTTGCTTACGATCAGGTAGCAGTTCCAATTATTACGGTGAAAGGATATGCTTTGCCGGCTCATGTGGATAAAGACACTTTGGTGATTATCTCGTCATACAGCGGTAACACCGAAGAAACCTTACAGTGCTTTGAAGAAGCACTAGTACGAAAGGCTACCATCTGCGGGGTAAGTTCGAATGGCAAGGTTAAAGCAATTTGTGAAAAGGAAGGGCTTGATTGTGTCTTAATTCCCGGTGGTAATCCCCCAAGAGCAAGTTTTGGGTATTCATTTACACAGCTTTTCTACATTTTACATTATTACGGCTTGGTAGACAATAGCTTTGAGAGCGACTTGAATCACGCTATACAAGCTTTAAATACTGAAAAGGATGATATCAAGTCAAAGGCTAGAGTTCTCGCGGAGCAAGTTTATGAAAAAATTCCTGTGCTGTACAGTGCCGATAATATTGAGTCGATAACCGTAAGATGGCGTCAACAGATAAACGAAAATGGGAAGCAATTGTGTTGGCATCATGTAGTGCCCGAAATGAACCACAACGAAATCGTAGGATGGCGCGAGGAAAATGATAAACTTGCTGTTATTTTCTTGCGTAATGACGATGATCATGTACAAGTAGCGAAAAGAATGGACTTAAATAAAGTGGTTTACCAAAAATATACGCCACATATTTTCGAAGTTTGGTCAAAAGGAAATTCGTTTATCGAAAGAGGTTTGTACTTAGTGAATTTTGGCGATTGGGTATCATTGTACTTGTCTGAGTTGCGCGGATTTGATGTAACGGAGGTAAAAGTAATCGATGAGTTAAAAGCTAATCTCGCAAAATGACACCCTTCGATGGGCATATTGGGGAAGAAGATGAAGCGGAAAATGATGATCTGTATAACAGTATAGAAATCACTGTTGATAAGAATCAAGCCCCTCTTCGAATTGATAAATATGTCATTACGCATTCGGCTTTGACCAGCCGAACGAAGGTGCAAAGTGCAGCAAAAGCGAATAGTCTTTTAGTAAACGGCGAGGCGGTAAAGTCAAATTATAAAGTTCGCCCACTGGACAAAATCTTGATGATTTACCCGAAATCACCGCACACGGCTGATTTAAGTCCGGAGAACATCCCACTAGACATTGTTTTTGAAGATGAATACCTGATGGTTATCAATAAACCTCCGGGTTTGGTTGTTCATCCTGGGGTAGGAAATACACATGGCACACTGGTTAATGCCCTTTTATATCACGTGCAGGATTTGCCCGGCGAAAGCAGGGAGCGAGCAGGCTTAGTACATCGGATAGATAAGGATACTTCAGGCTTATTGGTAATCGCTAAAACAGATGAAGCCATGTCGCATTTGTCGAAGCAATTTTTTGATCGTACCATCAACCGGCGTTATTGGGCTTTAGTTTGGGGCGATTTTGAAGAGGATCACGGCACGGTGGAAGGGCATATTGGTAGAGATTCACGCAATTCGAAAAACTATACGGTTTATCCAAGAGGTGATCAAGGGAAACATGCTCGTACGCACTACAAAGTGCTTGAACGATTTGCTTATGCCTCTTTAGTTGAGTGTAAATTGGAAACAGGTCGTACCCATCAAATTAGGGTACACATGAAGCATATTGGTCACACCTTGTTTAACGATGAAAAATACGGGGGCAATCGAATTTTAAAGGGAACCATTTATTCAAAATACAAGCAGTTTGTTGACAATGCTTTTGAAGTTTGTCCAAGACAAGCACTTCATGCAAAATCTCTCGGTTTTACTCACCCGATTTCAGGCGAAGAAATGTTTTTTGAAAGCCAGTTGCCCGATGACATGGAGCAATTGGTAGACAAATGGCGTACCTATGCACAGGCTATCATGAACAGAAATACAGATTAACTGTTCTATTGTGGCTGATTTTTTTTAATTTTAGCCGTCATTGTAAATCCAAAATTGTTTAAATGAGAAGAATTATACTCACTGCTACATCATTGTTTTTAATTGTTTTAAGTTTTTCACAATGGTCTTCAGGTGGGAGTCCGTTGTCTTTAGCACTGGATATGAATAAAGAAGTTCCAACAGCGGTGCTTCCCCCACTTGACATGCAAAAGATAGCAGCTGAGGATGTGGAAGACGGCAAGAACGGGCATATCGAAAGGTCTGCTGTGATTCGGCCGATCAATTTAAATTTATATAATTCGGGTGTTTGGACAGAATTGGAAAATGGGGATAGAATTTGGCGTTTAGTGATCCATGCAGAAGATGCCTTGGCTACCACTTTGCTGTATGAGGATTTTTTCCTTCCCGAAGGAGCGAAGTTGTTTATTTACAAACCGGATTACAGTCGGGTAATAGGTGCATTTACGTCGTACAATAATCACGAATCTGGTCAATTCACTACTGAGTTGATTCATGGGAGTTCTTGTGTGCTGGAATATTTCGAACCTGCAGCCCAAGCATTTCGAGGAAGTTTTACTGTTAGTGGCGTAGCACATTTTTATAAGAATGTGCCACAAGAAATTATTACTCAAGACTTCGGAGATTCCGATAATTGTGAGGTTAATGTCAATTGCAGTGAAGGGAATGCATGGCAGAACGAGAAGAAAGGTGTAGCGCGAATTTTTGTAGTATCTGGTTTTTCAGGAGGATGGTGCACCGGGTCGCTGGTTAATAATACCAATTTAGATTGTACGCCTTACTTCTTAACAGCCTTCCATTGTGGGGAATCATCTTCGGCATCGAATTTAAATAACTGGGTGTTTTATTTCAACTATGAAGCTAGTGGATGCTCAAATCCAAGTAATCAAAGTCAAGTGACGAATAGTCCGAATTATTTTAGTTTGACGGGCTGCACAACGGTTTCGAGTAGTAACGATGGCGGAAACAATAGTTCTGATTTTCTTTTGGTTGAATTTAATCAAGCCATTCCAACAAGTGCTGATGTGTATTACAATGGTTGGGATCGATCTTTACTAAACACGGTGAGTACAGATGGGGTAAGTATTCATCATCCCGCTGGAGACATTAAAAAGATTTCTACCTATACGCAAAATTTAACAACAACGAGTTGGGGATTTAGTGGCCTACCTTCACACTATAGAGTGTATTGGTCTTCCACAGCAAATGGACACGGAGTAACTGAAGGAGGTTCTTCTGGATCACCAATTTTCAATGACCAAGGTCTGATTATTGGAACCTTAACTGGGGGAGGGTCTTACTGTACGGCAACAGGTCAACCGGATAGTTACGGTAAAGTTTCTTACCATTGGAATTCCAATGGAACGGCCAACAATAGACGCTTAGATATTCATTTGGATCCGGCTGGCAACGGTTCAGCCAATTCTTTAACGGGTTCCGATTCGCCTTGTTCAGCAACTGTGGCGCTGGACGCGAGTATTTCGGCTATTTCAGAACCAATTAATGATATCTGTGGTGTTTCATTTACGCCCCAGGTTGTGTTGAGAAATGCCGGTACAAGCACCTTGACTTCTTGTCAAATTCGTTATCAAGTAACGGGAAGCGCTATTCAAACATACAATTGGTCTGGTTCTTTAGCTACAAATGTAACTACTACCATAACCTTAAATCCCATGACCGCGTCTGCCGGTACGAATACATTTACAGCCTTTACGCAAAGTCCAAATGGAGGAAGTGATCAAAATACAAGTAATGATTCGCAGTCGCAAACCTTCGATGCGATTCAAGGAGGTTCTTTACCTATAGTGCAAACCTTCCAAGCAAACACTTTTCCTCCAACAAACTATGATAGATTTAATGGGGATGGGGATGTAACTTGGGAGCGAACGACAAGCGCTGGAGCAAATAGTTCAGCCTCGATGTTTGTAGATAACTGGGATTATAATAGTCCAGGCGCTTTTGATTGGTTTATTTTACCACCCCTGGATTTAACTACAGTAAGCAATCCAACTATGACCTATGATTATGCTTACGCCTATTATGATGGTCAGCAGGGCACGTTTTACGACTCATTAATCATTGCATATAGTACGGATTGCGGTGATACTTGGTTTGCTATCACTCGGGAAGGGGGAACCCAATTAGCGACAGCTGGTGGCTTGAGTACAGAGTTTACGCCTACCTCAAGTCAGTGGGAGAATGTTTCCCTTGACCTCAGTGCCTATGCGAGTGAGGATAATATAACATTCGCTTTCGTTGGGGTAAATGGATACGGGAATAATCTATACGTAGATAATATCAATGTGCAAGGAGGCTCAACTACTGCGCCGCCATCTGCAGATTTTGTCGCCTCAAATACCACGATTTGTGCTGGTGAATCAGTGAGTTTTACCAATATTTCTACAGGAACACCGACATCTTACTCCTGGTCATTCCCTGGTGGAAACCCATCGTCATCTTCACAGACGAATCCAGTCGTTACTTACAATAATCCGGGTACTTACACGGTGACCTTAACAGCTACAAATGCGGGAGGTAGTGACACTGAAACGAAAAGCAATTACATTGTAGTGGGAAGCGGACCAAGTTTAAGCTTGAGTTCCACTCCTGCGGCATGTTCAGGTATCAATAATGGTACAGCAACTGTTGTTGCCAGTGGTGGAGCGGGTAATTACACCTACTCATGGACAGGAACAAGTAGTACAAGTGCTACTGCTATTAATTTGGCTCCTGGTCAATACACGGTGACGGTGGAGGATGCAAATGGGTGTAATTCTTCTGCAAGTGTAACGGTAGGTGCGAATACCGATGTTAGTGTTCAATTACAAGTAACAGATAATAGTGCTTCTGGTGGAATAAGCAGTATTTCAAGTGCAGTTTCTGGAGGGGTGATGCCTTACACGTATTTGTGGAGCAATGGGGATATAACAGAATCCATAACTGGTATAGGTCCGGGAAACTATACCTTAACAGTTACGGATGCCAACGGATGTACTGGGGCCGCTAGTGGATCTATTGCTGGGGTTGGTATTCAAGAATTGGAATGGCTCGCTTATGTGAGTTTATATCCTAATCCTACTTCATCGAACATCTCTTTAGATATTGCTTTAATTCAAGAGGAGGATCTGTCGATTCAATTACTGAATCCATTGGGTCAGATAATCTTGGAAGAAGAGTTGATTGATTTTCAATCGGGATTGAGACAGTTTGATCTAAAGAATCTTGCTAATGGCGTTTATTTCATTCGAATTTCCAATCAAGAAGCTTCGAAGCTTTTACGCTTTGTAAAGAAAAATTAATCTATAAATGACCTAACAGGTTCAAGAATCTGTTAGGTCATTTATCACTTTCCACAACGTTCATATTTCTCCAAACATTTACCTTTTACCTGCTGTATCTTTGACACATGGTTAAAAGAAAAATACTTTTGTTGGGCTCAGGCGAGCTCGGGAAAGAATTGGTTATTGCCTTGCAACGTCTGGGTGAGCATGTGGTAGCTTGTGACAGCTATGCAGGTGCTCCTGCAATGCAAGTGGCAGATGAATATGAAGTTTTTAGTATGTTGGATGCTAATGCCTTGGATACAGCGGTTGCCAAGCACAATCCTAAACTTATTGTTCCAGAAATAGAATCGATACGAACCGAAAGATTCTTCGCCTATGAGGAACAAGGGTATCGCGTGGTCCCAAGCGCTAAGGCCGCTAATTATACGATGAATCGAAAACTGATTCGTGATTTAGCCGCCAAAGAGTTAGGCTTGCGGACTGCTAAATATGCTTATGCGACCAACAAAGATGAGTTTATTCAAGCTGTGGAAGATATTGGCTTTCCTTGTGTAGTTAAGCCTTTGATGTCAAGCTCGGGCAAGGGACAAAGTGTTGTGAAAACGAAGGAAGACCTTGAAGAAAGTTACACCTACGCGATGGAAGGAAGTCGCGGAGACCTAAAAGAGATAATCATTGAGGCCTTTGTTGATTTTCATACCGAGATTACCTTACTCACCGTTACTCAATCGAATGGTCCTACCTTGTTTTGCCCTGCTATCGGTCACCGTCAGGAGCGCGGCGATTATCAAGAATCGTGGCAGCCATGTTCCTTGAAAGACGAGGATGTTAAAGAGGCTCAAGATATGGCTCAACAGGTAACTGAGGCATTAGGCGGATCGGGTATTTGGGGTGTTGAGTTTTTTATAGGTAATGATGGCGTGTATTTTTCGGAGCTTTCTCCACGACCGCATGATACGGGAATGGTTACATTGGCTGGAACTCAAAATTTGAGTGAATTTGACTTACATGCACGAGCGATTTTAGATTTACCTATTCCCACCATTACCCTCGAGCGAGCGGGTGTAAGTGCGGTGATTTTGGCTATGCATGAAAGTCAGGAATTGCCGCAATATTCGGGACTGGAAGAAGCCTTAAAAACCACTAAGACAGATCTTCGATTGTTTGGAAAACCAAGTACCAGAAAATATCGAAGAATGGGTGTTGCTTTGTGTTACGATGACTTGGGTTCGGATATGCAGGCACTGCGTGAAAAAGCAGCGCAATCTGCTTCGAAAGTAGTCGTTAAATAACTGAACTCCTTAATAAAAGTTTATGAAAAAAATCCTTTTGCCCATCATTGCGGCCATCTTATTGAATGCTTGTCAATTATTCGAGCAAGAAATTGACTTGGATAAAATTAAAAATCCGGACGAAGTCATATTTGAAATGTACCCTGATTTTCAGCTCGAACGTATGTATGTCGAAGATTTGAATTATGATGAATTCTTGGACTATGAGATCATTGGCTATGACAAATTTGATAATTACATCGAAGCTTATTTTATTCATAACGGGGAAGATTCGGATACCTATACCTACATGACCGGAGATGACTATTGGAATGATTATGAAGGATATAGTGAGTATTACGAAAATGTTGAAGAATACTTTGAAGGGATGGAAGATGTTAGTTCCGTGGAAGAAATCTTTTACCAGGATGTAAATTCGGATGGAATTGAAGATGCTCTTGTTGTTTCCCATTACACCTCTGATGATTATTACTCTATTGATGTCTACATTTTCGTTGGAAGTGATGAGGGTTTCGAGTATTTTGGTTTGGGTGAAATGCACTATCCATCATCTGAAGAGGAGTTTGGAGTGTTTAAAACTATTGCTTTTGAAGAAGAATATTTTACCATTGAATTGTTGGAGTCAGGCAAATGGGAGCGCTACATTACTTTTAAATATGACGCTTATGAAAATGACTTTCTTCTTCATCAAGATGGCGGTAAAGTATGGAATGAACAAGGTGAGCTAGAAATTGATGAACTTTTAACTGAAGATGACTTTGGTTATAAATATTTTTATGAGTTTATGCCAGATGAGAGCGATGTGTTTTCCCTTCGATTGGGCTATTGGGTAAACAACACCACGCAGTTACTCGAAGCGCTTGGTAGCAATCGAATCATTCATATTCAGCAAGGAGATTATATATTGAATGATTTAAATGCACTGCCTGCTGAAGCAAGAAGTAATTTTAACTCAACTACCGATTGGTCTACGTTTTATTCAACGGATGCATATACCTATGAGGGTTGGGGGCCAGGAAATAAATCTGAAATCGCTCTCACGCTGGTTAATTTGAGAAATACAACGTTCATCGGTGAAGGAGATGTTCGCTTTATCGTTGATAATGAACTGGTTTCAGTGCTTCGCATAGAGAATTGTGCCAAATTGGATTTTGAGAATATTTATATGGTTCATGATGTAGGTGGATATTGTGGAGCCAACGTTTTAGACATGTTTTACTCTGATGAAATCGAATTTGAGTATTGCGTATTCGACGGTAGTGGGGAAATAGGTGTTTTAGCTGAAGCTTGTTATTCGGCTTATTTTACGAATTGCGACTTTACAAATTGTACAAATGGTGCAATAGATTTCAGTGATAGTGATGCTATTTTTGATTACTGTAATTTTAATAACAACTCGATTTATTCTTCACTAGTTGGGGCATACGGTTATTCTTCACTTGATTTTTACGATTGCTCATTCACTAATAATGAGGCCAATGCCCGTGAAATTTCGGAGGAGACTTATCTGTTTTATGCCGATGATGACGCATATATCTACTTGGATTCCTATTCAATTATTGAAAACAATTCTGTAGATAAACAGCTCAACGATAGGAATAATGTTACACTTCCTTAAGTGCTGTTTGAACTATTTTTTTCTACTTATAAATGTTTTTTGTGGTAAATAGTTGTATCACTTCCCTTAACCTGCTCTGCCGGTGAAAATTCGATTCATAAAATGATATTCATGATTATAAATGAACCTATTGTTGCATTCTTAGGGAGTTTCACCGGTAGTGTTCCAGAAACTTATCAAAAACCACCGGCTATTCTCCATTAATCAAGCCTAGTGTATTAAAATTTTAAAGCGATCGGAAAGATGTTTCTGGTCGCTTTTTTTGTCAATAATAACCATTCAATCCCTAAAGCTTATCTTATTAAAAAAATACCTAATTTTGTGTTTTCATTAAGCTTTTAAACCGACCATAGCATGCAACTGTGTAATCGCGTAGACAAAAGGGTACTGAAAGAGCAAATTGCAAATAGTGATGTCAAACGAGTTACTATTTCTTTTTACAAGTATGCTCAAGTAGGTAATCCTCAATTATTCAGAGATTATGTATATCTGCACTTCAATGAAGTGGGTGTACTTGGTAGAATTTATGTAGCCAGTGAGGGCATTAATGCGCAAATTTCTTTTCCTGAACAAAACTTCGAAGCTTTTAAAGAAAAACTAGAAAGCATTGTGTTCTTGCGCGGTATCCGATTAAATATGGCCGTGGAAAATAAGAGCGATTCTTTTTATAAGTTGGTGGTCAAGAATCGACCGAAGATTTTGGCTGATGGCCTGCAGGATGAAAGTTTTGACGTTACCAACAAAGGGCTACACCTGAAAGCGGATGAGTTTAACGAAATCATCCAAAAAGATAATACCATCTTGATTGATATGCGTAATCATTATGAAACGGAAGTTGGTCATTTTAAAGGCGCTATTACGCCAGACGTCGATAATTTCCGTGACTCCTTGCCATTTATTGAAGAAACCTATTTGGGAGGAAATGAAGATAAAAATATTGTGATGTATTGTACCGGCGGTATTCGTTGCGAGAAAGCAAGCGCGTGGTTTAAACATAAGGGGTACAAAAATGTGTATCAATTGGAAGGCGGAATTATCAAATACGCCAATGATATCGCGGATAGAGGCATGCCTAACCTGTTTGTAGGTAAGAATTTTGTATTTGATGAGCGTTTAGAAGAAACAATTAGTCCCGAGGTTATCGCTAACTGCCATACTTGTGGTGAGCCCTTCGATATTCACACCAACTGCGCCAACGTGGCGTGCAATGTATTGTTTATCCAATGCGACAAATGCAAAGTAAAGTTGGATAATTGCTGCTCGGAGGAATGCAAGGAAATCAATACATTACCCGAAGAAGAGCAACGAGCTTTGCGAAAAGGAAAAAAGTCGAAGCGCAATGTGTTCAAGAAGGGGAGAAGTGAGAAGTTAATCTATAAGCAATAGCGCGATCTTATTTAGTAAATACACGATCAATAAATTCGCGCACGCATCCCTGACCACCTTTCTTTTCTAAAACCATATGTGCTACTGCCTGTACTTCCTTAACGGCATCGCACGGTGTCGCAGATAAGCCTACTTGTTTCATTATGCGAATGTCGTTGGTATCATCTCCAATGAAAGCAACGTCTTGGTAACTCAGATTGAGTTCATTCAGCCAGGTATTTAGAATCTCTAACTTGTCGTCACTTCCTGCATAACAATATTTTACGCCCAGCATAGCAGCCCGGTGATGGACAATTTTTTTACTAATTGCAGCACTGATGAAGCCTACTTCTATACCATTGTTTAACAGGTTTTTGATACCCATACCGTCTTTAGCGTTGAATTTTTTCATTTCATCACCATTCTCACTGATGTATATGCCGCCATCGGTCAAAGTGCCATCCACATCCAATACGAGAAACTTGATATCCTTAACTTCCATGGATGCTAAGATCCTATAATTTTCTCGTAAAAGCAATATGTACTAATTTGCATACGCCTGTGCGTTTAAATATTACTAAATGTGGTATACCGCATGATAATTTTACTAATTTCGTAACACGATGAGCAGTCCTCAACAAAAAAGACCGAAGAAGTCAAGTCCTACCTACTTTAGTTCTATTCTGAGTATTAGTTTGATTCTATTTGTTTTAGGAGTGATCGGTACTTTTTTTGTCCAATCGTCCCGACTTACTCAAACTTTGAAGGAAAATATGGCTATTCAGCTAGTTTTACAAGAGTCGGTGAATGAAAGTGATCGTTTGCAATTGAGTAAACAGCTAGAAGCGGAGGTCTTCGTAAAAGATGTGGAAGTCATCGATAAAGAAGAAGCAGCTGCGCTTATGAAAGAGGACTTAGGTGAAGATTTTCTTGAAACCATCGGTTATAATCCCTTGCCGGATGCCATTGTTTTACACGTTAATGCCGTATATTCCAATCCCGATAGTTTGGCTTGGATCACAGAAAAGATTTTGAGTAATCAGTTGGTTGTTGCAGTGAATTACGATGAAAATTTATCCAAAAACATTACACAATTTTCCTCTAAGGTGCTAGTTGGGATGCTTATATTCCTGGGTTTGTTAGTGCTTATTAGTTTTATCATTATCGATAATACGATTAAGTTGGCGATGTTTTCCCAGCGTTTTATCATTCGAAGCATGCAATTAGTGGGTGCCAAGCGATGGTTTATAACCAAACCATTCGTTTTTCGGGCAATTTTTAATGGTGTTTTAAGTGCTGTTATAGCCTCTTTGGCCCTGCTGGTTGGTATATTCCTTTTTGAAAAATATTTGATTGATTTAAATATTTTTAGTCATTACCTCGACTTTCTAACGGTTGCAGGAGTCCTGTTACTTTTGGGGATTGTTGTATCTTTGCTAAGTACTTTTTTCGCGGTGCGAAAATACTTGCGAATGAAATTAGATGACCTTTATTAAAATTGAATAATGAGCGCACAACACGAATTGATCTACAGTAAAATGAATTACATGCTAATCGGAATTGGTGCACTATTAGTTGTGGCAGGTTTTTTCCTGATGGCTGGTGGTGGCAATGAGCTTGGCCCGGATGGTTATGCCTATGAGTTCGATGAAAGTATTTACAGTTTTCGTCGCTTGACGGTAGCGCCAATAGTTATTATGCTTGGATTTATTACAGTAGCCGTTGCCATTTTGAAAAAGTTTAAGCGTCCAGAATAATGAGTGTTTGGCACGCGATTATTCTTGCAATAATCGAGGGGATCACTGAGTTTCTTCCTATTTCGTCTACAGGACATATGATTATCGGTTCCTCATTTATGGGAATTGCTTCCAGTGAATACGTGAAAATGTTTACCGTTGCTATTCAGTTTGGAGCTATACTTTCCGTTTTGGTTCTTTATTGGAAAAGATTCATGCAATCTGTCGATTTCTATATTAAGTTGTGTATTGCTTTCTTGCCAGCAGCCTTTTTTGGTTTATTACTAGATGACTATATCGATGCTTTACTGGATAACCCCTGGGTGGTTGCGATCAATCTAATTTTAGGGGGTATATTTTTAGTTTTTGTTGACCGTATTTTTGCTGAAAATGAAGAGTTACAAGTAGATCAATCCATTAGTAAAAGAAAAGCCTTGTTTATTGGTTTTTTTCAGGTGATTGCTATGATACCTGGGGTCTCACGTTCGGCGGCCACTATAATTGGTGGACTTACACAAAAGCTGAATCGAAAAAATGCTGCAGAATTTTCTTTCTTCTTGGCTGTTCCCACGATGTTGGCCGCAACGGGTTATAAGATGTTGAAGTATCAATTGGATGTAGGTTTTTCGATGGGAGATGTGAAAGTGTTGCTTTTGGGTAATGTGCTTGCTTTTGTAGTAGCCTTATTGGCTATCAAAGGATTCATCGGTTTCTTAACCAAATATGGATTTAAGTTCTTCGGATATTATCGGATCATTGTAGGATTGGTATTAATTATTGTACTTAGTTTAGGTATTGTAGTTTAATTGAACTTCTATTCTTAATCTTCCTTTCAATTAGTACAACTAATAAATTTCAAGATGAAAAAAATCATAGGATTTCTGCTTATTGCGGCAAGTTTAAGTGCTTGTTCTAAACCGCCTCGTTTACCTATTTACGGCAAGGAAGTAGTGAAAACTGACGCTGGATATGATACGATTATCAATACGGTGGCCAACTTTGAGTTTGAAGATCAAAAAGGCGAAGTTGTAAACAATGCCACATTTCAAGACAAGATTTTTATCACTGATTTTTTCTTTACCTCTTGCCCTTCGATTTGCCCAGTTATGACGAAGCAAATGCTACGTATTCACGATGCTTATATGGATAATCCTGCAGTAGCCTTATTGTCTCATACCATTGATCCTGTTCGCGATAGCATACAAAAACTGGATGCCTATGCTGCGAAAATTGATATTCTTAGTAATGAGAAGTGGCATTTTGTTACGGGAGAGAAGGAAGATCTCTTCGCCATGGCTGAAGATTATATGATTGTTGCCTTCGAAGATGACGAGGTGCCTGGCGGATTTGAACATAGTGGTTTTTTTATTTTAATCGACAAGGAACAGCGGGTGCGTGGATATTATGATGGAACATCTGAAGCGGACGTTACACAACTTATTAGTGATATAGAGATTTTGTTAGATGAATATGAGAACTAAGACAGCTTTGATAGCGGTTGGTGTTATGCTTGGTTTTTGGTTGTTAACCAAAGGACTTAACAGCTTGGTTAGAAGTCCAGGTGCTACAAGCTATGCCTATAATTGTGCCCAATGCCATGGCGAAAATGGAGAGGGTATAGGCCAACTGGTTCCTCCTTTAGCGAATACAGACTGGTTGGAAGAAAATATCAATCAGGTGCCTTGTATCATTCGACATGGGATAAAAGATTCCTTATTTGTTAATGGCGTCTGGTACAATGAGGAAATGCTGGGCTTAGCGCAACTCAATGATATTCAGGTAGCGAATATTACGAATTATATCAGTAAACGATTCACTAAGGAACAGACTTTCTTTACCCAAGATAAAGTAGATGAACTGCTGAATGCTTGTGAGATAGATTAAGGCTTAAACCCTAAAGTCATTTCTCTTTTTCCTGGAGGACCAGGTACGCCTTCAACTTCAAAACCGACAGCTTTTAAATTCCGTTTAAACTGTCCTTTGGCACAATATGTGGCTAAATGTCCGCCCGAGTTTAATAAGGTATACATTTTTTCGAGCACAGGCGGTTCCCATAAATGTGCTTGTGAATTGGGAGCAAAGGCATCATAAAAAACGACATCTATTTTCGGTATAAAACTTAAATCTGTCGATTCTAATAAACCCTTAATTTTCATCAGCTGGAAATTTGCAGAAAGTTTTATGCATTCTTCCCATACGGCAACATGTATATTATTAAACATTTCCTTTGATCCAGCTAACTTAGGGTAGTTGAGTTGCCTGGCTTGTTCGACATCCAAAGGATAGGCCTCTATGGTATAGTATTCCACCTTGACATGATTTTTTTCCGCATATTCACAGGACAATAAAGCGTTTAAGCCTGTGCCGAATCCCATTTCAAAAACCTTGACTGTTGACTTGTCTTTGTGTCGTTCTAAGCCTTCTTTGATGAACACATGCTGACTTTCCTGCATAGCGCCGTGGATAGAGTGGTAGTGTTCATCCAAAACATCATGAATAACGGTATGGCTACCATCTTTTGTCGAAACAATTTTCATGGGCTAAAGGTACGGAGATTTGGCAATGAGTTATTTAGCTCATTAGTCAATTGACAAATTATCAAACTATCATAGAAAATTGACTTCGTTCAACTGATCTTTAAACCAACTTGTTACACTAAATCGTTCAGATTGACAAGGGAGAACCTCATGCCAGAGCTCACTTTTAAAGATAGCTAGTCGATTAAATATCGGTTCAATAATCGTCTTTTCATCTTCCTTATAAATCACCAACTGTCCGCCATCGTCTGCTTGCCAATCCTCGTTTAGATACAAGACTAGAGAAATAATTCTGTGGGCTTGGTGCTCAAACTGGTCCTTGTGCATTTTGTAAAACGAACCTTTAGGATAGATAGCATACATCGATTCGAAATCTTTGAGGGATAGAAAGAACGCACTACTCGTTTCTTGCATAAGTTTTTCTAGGGTATTCATGTAGATTTTCGTGGCTGGCAAACAATCCTGCTTATTAATCCACTTGATTTTATCGGCTCGATAATTTTCTTGAATATGTAATTTATCTAAATGACCGATACCGGCCTTTTTGAATGCCTCTTCGGCTTGCCAGAATTTGGCTTCCTCAAGGAGCTGCTGGGCAGTTTCGTTGGTCAAGAAATTATCAATGAGCAACAAGCCCTCGTGCGCAAAATGATCGAGTTGCGCCTCAGTCAATATGTGCCCCATCTTTAGATAACGGTTAAGGTTTTCGCCTCGATGGTGGATACGTCTTCAGGCGTAAAGGTCTTACCCGTAATTTGCTCATATAATTGAATATACTTTTGACTAATTGTTTGAACGATTGTCTCATCCATCTCAGGCATTTGCTGCCCATCTTTGCCTTGAAATCCTTTGCTCATCAACCATTCTCGCACAAACTCTTTGGATAGGTGTTGCTGTGCTTCACCCTTGGCTTGTCGTTCATCAAAACCCTCCAAATAAAAATAACGCGAAGAATCTGGCGTGTGAATTTCATCAATCAAGATAACTTCATCATGATAGATACCGAATTCATATTTTGTATCCACCAAGATCAAACCGCGCGCACGAGCCATTTCTGTTCCTTTAGCAAACAAGGCACGGGTATATTTTTCAAGTGTATTCCAAACTTTCTCGCTTACTATTCCGCGGGCTAAAATATCTGCCTTACTGATATCTTCATCGTGCCCTTCTTCCGCTTTCGTAGCTGGAGTAATGATAGGTTCGGGTAGTTTATCATTTTCTTTCAATCCTTCAGGCAGATTTACACCACAAAGTTCTCTCAAGCCACTTTTATAGGTTCGAGCTGCATGACCCGCCAGATGGCCGCGAATAACCATTTCCAAGCGAATTGGCTCACATTTTTTTCCAACCGTTACGTTAGGGTGCGGTATGCTCTCTACCCAATTAGGTACAATGTCTTTGGTGGCTTCTAGGAAGTGAGCTGCCAATAAGTTGAGCACTTGCCCTTTGTAAGGAATGGCCTCCGGTAAAATATGGTCGAAAGCCGATATGCGGTCGGTAGCGACCATAATTAGTTTGTCTTTCAGGCTGTAAACGTCGCGTACTTTTCCGTGGTATACATTTTCTTGATTCGGGAAATTGAAATCGCTAGAAGCTAAAGTGACACTCATGGCATTTATTTTGTGTAAAAATACATCAGCATAAACTAGAAAGATATATTTCTTATAAACTCATGTTGAAAATAAAGTGAATTGTGCTTCCGTGTTTGAAAACTGTTAAAAGATTAGGTCAGGTCGTCGAATTTGTCCGCCGAGATGTGCCGTGTAAAGCATAACTAGGATATTGACAGCCAACAAGGCTATGATAAGCCATGCGATTCGTTTGTCTGGTTTTTCTTCCTGAAGGATACTTGCCCAGCCCATGATGCCAAGGAAAGCAGCAATGACTTGAATGACGAAAGCAACGCGTCCCCATAGCGCGTGATTCTCTACTAAGTTTTGATTATATCCCTCTAAAAATCCTTTGAGGTAATCAGCAGCTTCAGGTCCAGTAAAATAGGCGATGCCAGCAGTAATACCAAAGAGAATCAATAAGCTGTAATTGAGCTTCCATGATTCATTGTCCATGGTGTCATTTCTTTGCTTAACTGCGCGATACAACAACCAAGGGGTTCCGATTACCGCAAAGTGAACAATCACGATATGTATCCAGTTAGCTAGCATTTTGAGCTTATTTTACATGAGAAGACACTATTATCTGTCCTCAGCGCCGGTTTTTATCGCCTCTTTAGGGTCAATACCTTTATCTACTTGCTCGTAGTCTAGGGTAGATCCCCCCATGCTGTGTGGGATGAGATAAACAATGGTCATCACAACTGCAGCCAAGGTTACTGCTATTCGACTCACATTTTCTTTCTTTTTCGGTTTAAAGCCGATGACAGCCAAGGCTAGTGCCCACGCAAGCCACATAATGAGCATTTTATTGTCGGTGAAGTCACCTCCATAAGGAAAGCCAGTCCAGTATTCACCAAAAGCACTTTTTTGTACCAGAGGTCCTAAAATCATGCCGCCCAAGGTCATAGCCCCAAAGGCTACGATGGCCCATTTACGGAAGGTGCTATCATTAAAAACAGCTCCTAATCCAGCACGAATGCCGAAGAGTATAACGATAATCATCATGGTCACATGCGGAATAAGAATGAAGTCAGAAACTGGGTCTTTGTATCGCAAGATGATTTGGTCTTCTTCTTGCTCAGGGATTCTAAAGGTTTTACCATTGATAGAACCACTCACGAAGTATTCCATTTTACCTGCAGCGGGTTGAACGGGAAGTTGTGCATAGAAACTATTGTCTTCATCCAGTTGAAAATCTATGGCGGTAATGGAATCCTGTGTTTGATAACGCTTAAAGTTTAGGGTAGCTTGGTAATCAGCGCCTTCAACGATTGGCATTTCTACTTTTGCCCCAGCGGTGGTTTCATGCGTTCGGATGAGTTTGTACTTGACCTTCTCCCCATTGTTTTCCAGGTAGCCCTTGTATTCGTAGGTTGGCCCTGTACTTCGTTGATAAATCATAGCAGATACTGCGAGAAGCACTGCCAATACCCATAAAATTACCTTCTTTGCCATTTTGTTAACAAATTAAATATTGCGATGCAAGTTACTTGTTTTTGCGCAAACTATTTTCGAGCAAGCTTGGGCGTTTTGTCTTAAAAATGTCAAGATATACATAGGGTTATTAAGTATCTTCTGCGTTCCATTCAACGAATCCCTTAACTTTGTCTTGCTTATGAAAAAACTCCTCATCATCGGGCGACACTTTCCTGAACCCAGCACAACAGCTGCAGGTAGCCATATGCTGGATATGATCCAATGCTTTCAAGCGATGGATTATAGCATCTCTTTGTGCAGTGCAAGTGCCATGGGCGAGCATGCCATGGATTTAATCACTATGGGAGTGGATGCCCAATTGGTTCAACTCAATGATAGTAGTTTTGATGAATATCTTTTGAAGCTAAATCCCACGCTAGTTTTGTTTGATCGGTTCATAACTGAGGAACAATTTGGGTGGCGAGTAAGTGAGCAACTTCCTCATGCCATAAAAATATTAGACATGGAGGATTTGCATTGTCTTCGGCGCGGAAGGGAACAGGCGGTAAGAGATAGCGAAGTATTTAAGGATAACTACCTATTCACGGATGATGCTAAACGAGAAATAGCCAGTATTCTGCGCTGTGATTTAAGCTTGGTGATCTCAGAAGTGGAAATGGATATTTTAGAAAGTAAGTTCAAAATTCCTTCAGGCCTTTTGTGTTATTTTCCATTACTGTACAATGATCTCAAAGCTAAAATTTCACCTTGCGCTGAGCGCCATCATTTTGTAAGCATTGGTAATTTTAATCATCCACCAAATCTCGATGCCGTGAAGCAACTCAAGATGGAAATTTGGCCCAAAATCCGTCGAGCTCTGCCTGAAGCGGAATTGCATCTTTATGGTGCGTATGCTCCGCAATTTATCCAAGAGTACCATAAACCCCAAGAAGGATTTTTTATCGATGGCTGGGTAGAAGATGCAGATGCTATGATGCGCGAAGCCCGGGTTATGCTCGCACCTCTTCGATTTGGGGCAGGTCTCAAAGGCAAACTCTTTGATGCCATGCGAAATGCATTACCGGTTGTTACTTCCTCAATCGGGGCAGAAGGCCTGTACGGTGATATGCCGGTGCCCGGAATTGTTACGGATGATCAAGATGCTTTTGTGGACGCAGCTATCAGCTTATATAAGGCGAAGGATTTGCATGCAAGCTTATCTGAAAGATGCGAGACGATTTTAAACGAACGATTTGCTAAAGCGCCCTATTTTCAACACTTACACGCGCGCGTTTCGCAACCGGAAAGCGATATAGCCGTGCATCGTCAGAAGCATTTCATTGGGCAGGTCATCCAGTATCATCAAATGCAGAGTACGAAGTATATGGGGAAGTGGATAGAGGAGAAGAATAAAAAGTAGGTATTTCCTTGGAGCTCTTATCAATTGTTATTCCTGAGAATTCCGACATTCCGAGGATTCATTAGGAATCTTTCATGTAGGGAGTTATGATAGGTTTATCTTATTTTTATGAACTTCCAAGCTCAGTATTTACGCAAAATCAACTCGCACCTTTCCTTTTTTTAGTCGTTGTCCGTCACATTTTGTAATCACATGTTCTGCCAATGGCATATGCACGGCTACATAGCTTGATGTGTCTTTAATCTCTATCAAACCGACATGCTTCATATCGAGTTCGCCTATCTTACATACAAACCCAAGTACATCGCCCTTAGAGACTTTTTGCTGGCGCCCGGCACTTATGTATAAGGTACTGAAGGTAGGTGCTTGTATATTGGACTCCGATACTTCTGGAGTGAATGCAATAATTTTTTCATGCAGATAATCGGGTAATGCTTTGCCTTCCGTTAGCATTAAAAATACTTTGCCATTCTTGTTCATTCGGGCTGTTCGTCCGTTACGATGGGTAAACACATCTTCTTTACTGGGAACTTGAAAATGTATAATGTTTTTAATCTCAGGAATGTCTAATCCGCGTGCGGCCAAATCGGTAGCCAAAAGCACGTAATTGCTCCCGTTTCGAAATTTCAACAAGGACTTTTCTCTGTCTTGTTGGTCCAGGTCCCCAAAGAACAAGCTGTGGGGTATCTCTTCGTGGTAAAGAAAATCACTAATGGTGTCAATGTCTTTCTTAAAGTTGCAGAATACAACGCTGGATTCTCGATCAAAATTTCGGAGTAGAGAAGCCAGCTTAGCTAACTTGTCTTGCCAAGGTGATTCGACGAAATAGAAGCTTAAATTCGGTTGAAGATTTTCATGTAAATAATCTACAGTTTTTAGCTTATCTAATTGAATAAAGTCGGGAAAGCTATCCATACGTGTAGCTGAAGTTAGGATATGCTGCCTTTTTTGCGGAATTAATCGAAAGATGTTTTGCATTTCCTTACTAAATCCCATCTCCAAGGATTTGTCATATTCGTCCAGAACCAGGGTTTTTATAAATCGCGACTGAAAAGTTTTTCGTTGTAAGTGATCAAGCAATCTTCCTGGCGTGGCTACCAAAACAGCGGGTGGATGCTTTAAACGCTCTCTTTCTCTACTGAATGAATGACCACCATAACAGCTTAATACTTTATGTCCAGTTTTCATAGCTCGAAAGACCTTTTCGATTTGCAGCGCCAATTCCCGCGTGGGTGCTAAAATCAAGGATTGCACTTCGTCGATATCTTTTTGTAGATTGCGTAGCACGGGCAATAAAAATGCTAAGGTTTTCCCACTGCCTGTTGGAGCGAGCAATAAAGTATTGCTATATTTTTCACTTATTTGTAAGAGCTCCTCTTGCAAAGGTTTGATTCCTTTGAAACCTAGGTTGTTGAGTATGCTTGGGATGTCTAATTTGGTGTGACTCATGCTTGCGTTGATTTCTCAGATGAACGAATTTGTAATGCCTCAGCGCATCGCATGCCATCGATGGCTGCGCTAACTATCCCTCCAGCATATCCCGCTCCTTCACCGCAGGGATATAAATTCGAAATTTGAGGATGTTGGAGCGTTTCTTTATCGCGCGGGATGCGCACAGGGCTACTTGTGCGACTTTCAACCCCCACCAATATGGCGTTGTTTGTTCGGTATCCTTTCATTTTCCGTCCAAATTCCACTAAGCCATCGCGCATGCTTTCAGTAATAAAGGAAGGCAAAATTTCACTTAAATCGCGACTTGTGATTCCGGGTTGATAAGAAGTTCTTGGCAGGGTAGAGGATACCCTATTTTGTATAAAATCTTCTACTCGCTGGGCGGGTGCTTCTATGCTGCCTGTGGCATTAAATGCAAGTTGTTCGATTTCCTCTTGAAATTTTAAAGCTGCTAAAGCTCCAGCTGATGCATAGGTTTGCCAGTTTTGCGGCTTTACCTCAACTACTAAGCCACTGTTGGAATACGGCCCATTTCGAGCGCTTGAACTCCATCCATTCACCACGGTTTCATTTTGTCCTGTGCTCGCTGAAGCTATCACTCCGCCAGGACACATACAAAAGGAAAATACCCCACGTCCGCATGCTTGCGTAACTAACTTATATGAGGCGGGGGGTAGGTATTTTTCACGTTCAGGTTTATTGTATTGAATGGAATCGATAAGCTCCTGACTATGCTCAATGCGAACACCTAAAGCAAAGGGTTTAGCTTCAATAAGAACATCTCGTTTTTGAAGTAAGTAAAAGATATCTCTTGCACTATGGCCTGTAGCTAAAATCACTTGTTCGCACGGGTGTTCCGATCCATCCTCACAAACAAGTGTTTTAACTTGTCCATCTTTTACAATAATATCACTGAGCTTTTTTCCGAAGTAAATCTCTCCACCGTGGTCCAATATGGTTTGACGCATGCGCGCGATGATTTTAGGTAGCTTGTTTGTTCCAATATGTGGTTGGGCCTCATAGGCTATTTTTTCATCGGCTCCGTGTTGCACAAAAGTATCCAGTACTTTCTTGACATTGCCGCGTTTGGTGCTGCGTGTGTAGAGTTTTCCATCGCTATAGGTTCCTGCACCACCTTCGCCATAGCAATAATTGCTTTCAGGGTGAATCAACCGTTGCTTATTGATAGCTGCGATATCGTGAATGCGCTCGTTTACTGGTTTCCCTCTCTCGAAAATAATAGGCTTAATTCCTTGCTCCAGGCATTGTAAGGCGGCATAAATTCCTGCAGGTCCAAGGCCAATGATGTGGCAGGTGCTTTCGTGTTGTTTTTGTAGCTTGAATAAATCCGTGTTCCGCTTTATCTCTTCACCTTCCAAAAAGACTTCTACCTTTAGATTGATGATAATGTTTCTTCCACGGGCATCCATTGACTTGCGCAACAACTCAATATGGGCAATGGAATTGACAGGTAGCTGGAGTATTTGAGCAACCGCCTCTCGGATGCTAGTTGCTTCGCTTGCTTCTTTTGGAGTAAGCTTTAACTGGAGTATAGTTGACATTTCAGTGTTAGGTATTTATCCTAAATAGATTCAAAGGTAGGTAATCTTTGTGGTGAGTTAATCAGCCAAAGGAAATTTAAAGTAAAGTAGGAAGTGTATTAATATGACCAGAAATCTTGCTTGAATTTGAACTTCATGCTCAATTCATGCACCTGGCCAACATCGCGGCGAACATCACCAGCGCCCATGTCGTATGCATACGATATACTAAAGGCTTTTTTCACAGTAAAACCGGCTTCCATCATTACCGAGCTCAAACTTCTCCAGCCACCGCCAATAAAAAATACTTCCTGAATGGCAAATCGCGCTGATAGCATGGCTTGAGGCGGGGCATTGATTACATAGTGAAAGTTGAAAGCGGGTTCAATGTAATAAGCTTTATCGTTCGGCCCTTTGACTTGCTTTTTATTTAAGAATATACGACCACCGAACATGGCGTAATAATGTTGCATTTTTTTAAACTTCGTTTGCTCGCCATTTTGCCCTTCGATAGGAACATTTAAATTGAGTAATTGGGGAATCGATGCGCTGGCAAACAAGGTTTTACTTTTATAATACACACCGAATGAAGCATCTGGAAAGAATTGAGACCCTCGGTTACGGAAAATGGCTTCATCTTGAGGGATGTCGAGGCGAATTTTATCTCCATTCAGTCGGTATTGTCTAATTCCTGCAGATAAACCAAATGATAGAACTTTGTATTCACTAACCCCTCTTCGAAAATCGGAGAGTACAATATTGTAGGCAAATGAACCTGTAAATCCAGTAAAAGAGGTCGGGCCGATAAAATCATTAAAAATAACAGCACCTACGCCGATATTTTTACTTTCAATACTGGTATGATATGAAGCGATTGCGGTAAAAGGTGATTCATTAATGTTTGTCCATTGCTTGCGCACAGAAAGATTAATTATCGAGGCTTGATCCGTACCCGCCACAGCTGGATTATATACAAATGCATTTTCCCGGAATAAACTAAAATCAGGAATTTGCTGCGCACTTAGGCTGACACTAATCAATAGAAATAAAAGGGTAGTTAGATTTTTCATGAGCTGCACTTTATTCTATTATGGTAATAGGTCCTGTATAATTTTGCGTTTGCTCTCCATTTTCGAATATTCGAAGAATGTAGTAGTAGGTTCCCTCTGGCAATGTTTTACCATTCCAGGTTCCGTACCAGTCATTTTGGTAATTATCTGTTTTGTACACAGCATCACCCCAGCGGTTGAGAATGCTAACTTCATTTTCCGGGAAGCGATACAACCAACGGATATACCAAAAATCATTTACCCCATCGCCATTTGGAGAGATTCCCGAAGGAATAAACGGTCCGTCTTCTGAAAATCTTTCATCCACCGTTACGGTTATCGAGTCAATATCTTTACAATTATCTGCATCTTCAACCAATACATATACAGTTGCTGTACTGTCGTGCCAGAATAAAGGACTTTGACAATCTGTACAAGATATCGGGTAAGCTGGCTCCCAGGTATAAATTATTCCCCCGGTGGCATTTAGCTGAATCGTATCTAATAAGTATATAGTAGTATCATTGCCGGCATCGGCGAAACTTGGTTTCGTAAAAGCTAGAGCAAAGTTTGGTGTAGAGAAATCGTTCCAATCATAGACATCTAGGATATCCCATGGTGCTGCTACGAATTGCGAATCAGCGGGTGCTTGTTGCCATTCAGGTACAGTTTGCCAGTGAACAATATCATTCCATTGGTTGCCATCTACTGCAGCATCATAGAAGAAACGAATATCTACACTATCGCTTCCCATGTCCTGCCAAACTTTATGGAAATAGGCATCATTAATGTCGCAAATTAACAAAGCTCTTTCATCACGATCATAGCCCTCGAGGCTTGCATCGGTATCCGCAAAACGAGCACGAAAAGTTTGCGGTGAGCTACTGGTGTTTAATTCCAGCGGTCGGTAGATTGTACCAAACAGCGAGGAACCTACTGGAAACAAGTAGCGATCTTCAGTATTGGTAACCCTCGAGATCCCACCATTTTCCAAACTACTTACAAATCCAGTGGAATTCACCACATTGCTTACAGTTGGATTAGTTACATAGACCACATTCGTGTCCATGTTCATTTCTAGAAAGGCTAAATCTAAGATGCTGTCTACATAGACATCGAGGTCACCATATTTGATACCTGCATTGCGCAGTAAAAGGTTGTGGAAGTGGGTTTCATCAATTCCTTTGATACGCTGATCGTCGCCAATCATATATACATAACCTTCTCCGATTGAACTGAAGCCGGTATTGCCTGCATTGTTAATCCAGTCATTGGTAAAGAATATGGAATCTGAATTATCGAATACGCCATTATTTTCCAAGTAGATATCTCCTTGAACAGATAAGAAAGCGTCGTCTTTAATAGATACTAAACCACTATTATTACTGAGGAAATCCTGGGCAAAAGAGCTAAGAGCGATTGATAAAAAAATGGGTAAAGCGTATATTTGCTTCATAGATTTATTTTTGCAAAAGTTAGGCTAAAAGTAATAATTTATTTCTAATTTGGTGCTTTCAAATCCTAATTTAAATTATTCGAATTCTATGAAAAAATATTTACTATTCATTGCATTGAGTTTCTTCTTAGCAGTTGATGCTCAAGTAGGTATTAATATTTTACAGCCCGATTCAAGTGCTATTCTGCATTTAGAAGCTGATGATAAAGGCTTGTTGTTGCCAAGACTGACTACCCCGCAAATGAATGGAATAAATGCGCCGGTGAATGGTTTGACAGTATATAACACAGAGGATAGTCTTATTTATTACTACAATAACGAATGTTGGTTGAAAGCATATCAACGAAATTGTCAAGAGTGTGAGTTTACTTCTTCTGTTAACCAAGGTTTTGCGACGATAGACAGAACAACAACGGATACAGCTTATTTTGAAGTAGATATTGTGAAGTTGAATGGTCCCGATTCTATTACTACTGTAGTGCTTTCTTCATTGCCATCGGGTATGCAAGTGATTGTGGAAAATCCAGTAGTTGACTCTGTGGGAACTACTATTATAAAGGTATATGCTAGTATTTGGGCGCCACCGGGGAATTACCCTTTGATTATACAATCGGTTTGTGGTCAAAATGTATATTTTCAGGGTGTAACAGTTGAAGTTGAACCTTGTTTGCAGGTTGACATTGCTGCACCATTGTCGGATGTGGATTTACAGGCTGATTTTAGCTTGCCAGGAGTAGGAACGCCTGTTTGTGTTATTGTGCATGTGTTTGATAACGTGGAGATTTCTTCAACAACTGTTAACGATTACGCTTTGTCTTGGGGAAATATGGATCCTGTTTCACATGTCGGTTTTTTGCATGAAGGTTTTGTATATGGTCAAGGAGGTGATGGAGCTGCTCTAGGAAATCTTTTAAATCTAGCCTCTCCCTTCCAAGATGGTGAAGATGGTGGGGATGCTTTAGAGCTAACTTGTCGCACAACATTTGATTTGCAAGGTGGTGTCTATGGAGGCGGAGGCGGTGGAGGTTCCGTTGGAACCAGTATCGCTATTGGTCCTTTTAACATCCCAATTATCGGTAATTTAGGTCCATTTGTACTTCTCGAAGCTGGTGTTACTGGTGGTGGAGGTGTTTCGGGTGGTCAAGCGCCGCCAGCCGCAGGTTCTGGTGGAGGTGTGCTTCTAGGTCCATCGATAACTGATTCTGGTACAGATGCATCAGTAGGTCCAGTAGCTATTCCGGGTGTTGGTGGTGTGTTGGCTTACCAGATTCCTTTATCATTCAGTGTAACGGTAGTAACCATTACGGTAACTCCATTTGTAAGTTTGAATGCTGGTGATGGTGGTGACTTCGGTCAGCAAGGTGGTGGTGCTTCGGGTACTGCTGGTGCGCAGATTGTGGCTACTGTTCAGATTCCATTTATTGGCACACAAACATTGATTAACCAAACCATTAGTGCTACTTTAGGTTTGTCGCAAGGTGGGGCTCCTGGAACGGCTATTAATATCAACGGTAATACAACCCTGAATTTGATAACGCCGAATTTCCTAATTAAAGGACCAATTCAGCCGTAATTTCCTTACTATATTAAGAGACGATAATTATGAAAAAGATATTTACAATTGCTTTAGCTAGCTGCCTGTTCGCATGGACTTTCGCTTTTGAAGGCATAATCGAACAAACTTATACTAATCCTGAAACTCAAGCTCAGATGACTTTTAAATGGTATATTTCGGGCGAGGATGTACGCTTAGATATGCTAAGTGGAGAAGAATCCATGACGATAATCCCTGATTTTGAAGGTTTGCAATTGGTGCTTTTTGGCAACAAAGCAGATGCTAATGGTGATCATTGGTACTCAAAAACTCCTTTAAATGATGTGGTAGTGAATGCGCCGTCTGTGCGTTTACTAGAAAAAACAGATAGCAAGTTTAACGGTGAACCAGCCAGAGAGGCAAAAGTGATGACGGACAAAGGTTTAATGGTTGTTCAGTACATTGATATGCCGTTGAATATGAAGAATATGATTACTTTCTTTGCGGAGAGTGTGGAGTTTAAGGCCGTTTCTTTAGCTGAGGATAGGGGTTTTCCTGTTAGTTCAGTACTTATGACTTCAAAAGACGCGATTTACACCTTACAAACTAAGTCGGTGAAAGAGCAAAGTATAGACGCGAAGTGGTTTAATGTTCCTTCGAGTTACAAATTGTTTACAGGGATAAAATAATGTAATTGTTATTTGTCTAATTGAAAAAAAAGTTAGACATTTGCAGTCCAAAATTATTAAGCGATGTCAAGAGTTTGTGAATTAACAGGTAAAAAGCCAATGTCTGGGAACAATGTTTCTCACTCAAAGAGAAAGACCAAGCGTAAATTTTTACCAAATTTGGTTACGAAGAAGTTTTTTATTCCTGAGATGGATCGTTGGGTTAGCTTGAAAGTGTCTACTTCTGCGATGAGAACAATCAACAAAAAAGGGATTTTCGCTTATTTGAAAGATTTAGAAAAGAAAGGTGAAATCAAATTAATATCGGAGGAATAAGCAATGGCTAAGAAATCTAAAGGCAATAGAATACAGGTTATTCTGGAGTGCACTGAGCACAAAGAGACTGGTGTGCCGGGTACATCTCGTTATATCACGATGAAAAATCGTAAGAATACGCCGGATAGAATTGAATTGAAAAAATACAATCCAATTCTCAAGAAATATACTGTTCACAAAGAAATTAAGTAATTATGGCTAAGGTATCAAAAAACGCGAAAACGAACCGTCAGGCTCAGGAAGGATCGAAAGACTATGTGAAAGTAATTAAGACCATGAAATCTGATAAGAGTGGTTCTTATACTTTTCTTGAAAAGATAGTTCACAAGGATAAAGTGAAAGAATTTTTAGCTAATAGCTAGAATGTCTCAATGTATAATAAGAAAGCTTCTCAGTACGAGGAGCTTTTTTTGTTTAATTTTGTCTCAATAATTGAACTATGAGTTTTTTTAATAAGTTTTTTAACAAAGAAAAGAAAGAGGATCTGGATAAAGGTTTAGAGAAAACCAAAGAAGGATTCTTCTCGAAAATTTCTAAAGCTGTTGCTGGTAAATCCAAAGTCGAAGATGCTGACCTGGACGATATCGAGGAAGCATTGATTGCCTCGGACATGGGCTTGGAGACAACCATAAAGATTATTGATCGCCTGGAGGCTCGCGTTGCGAAAGACAAATTCATTAACACGGCTGACTTAAACGATATCCTGCGAGATGAGATTACCGTTCTACTTGAAGAGAACAACTCGCCTGATATGGAGTCGTATTTACCCCAGGGAAGCAAAACACCTTATGTGCTGATGGTTGTTGGGGTGAATGGTGTTGGGAAAACAACTACAATCGGTAAATTGGCTTATAACTTGAAAAAAGAAGGTAAGTCCGTGGTGCTCGGAGCAGCAGATACTTTTCGTGCCGCGGCTGTTCATCAATTGGAAATTTGGGCGGAGCGTGCAGGTGTCCCTATTGTTTCGAAAGGACAAGACGCAGATCCTGCATCAGTTGCTTTCGACACCTTAAATTCTGCTGTTGCCCAAAATGCAGATGTAGTAATTATTGATACTGCTGGTCGTTTGCATAATAAGGTGAACTTAATGAATGAATTGAGTAAGATTAAACGCGTAATGCAAAAGGTAATTCCTGACGCTCCTCACGATGTAATGCTGGTGTTGGATGCGAGTACTGGGCAAAATGCGATTCAACAAGCCAAGGAGTTTACTAAAGCAACGGATGTTAGTTGTCTAGCATTAACAAAATTAGATGGCACCGCGAAAGGTGGAGTGGTTATTGGTATTACTGACCAGTTTAAAATTCCTATCCGCTATATAGGCGTTGGTGAAGGTAAAGAACAACTCCAGCTGTTCAATAGAAAGGCATTTGTCAACTCTTTGTTTAGTTAAGATACCTTTCTGAAAATTATTTTTTTCTAAAGTGTTGGAATTAAAGAAATACAATTTATATTTGCATTCCCTTAATTAGGGCGATTAGCTCAGCTGGTTCAGAGCATCTGGTTTACACCCAGAGGGTCGGGAGTTCGAATCTCTCATCGCCCACGAAAAAATCCTGCAGAAATGTGGGATTTTTTGTTTTCATCCATCTGTATTTCATCAATGATTTTTTCGGATTTCTAGTAAACATTAGCTCCAATTAATCAGCTGTTTCGGAACGAAAAGGATAATCTCCCAACAGAAACAACAAATTGGACTATATTTAAGGCTGATTACTTAATTTGTTGTTATGAAATATATTTTGTTCCCTCTTTTCATTTTTATTGGATTGTCATCAATTTTTGCCCAACAACAATCTATACATCCCTGTGCGAAACATAAAATTGCTCATGCGCAGCAAATGAAATCCGGACAAAAGGCCCTCAATGGTCAAGAAAAGTATGATTTGCATTATGTAAAGCTAGATCTTGATGTGGCCAATACCAGTACGACGATTAACAGCGGTCACGCTATGCTAAATGGTGAAGTTGTGGCTTTTAGTCTAGACATATTTGTCCTGGAATTAGCGAGTTCACTACAAGTTGATAGTGCGAAATTGGATGGAATTTTGGCTCCGATTAATCGAATAGGCGATGAATTACAAGTTTTCCCACCCACCAATTTAAATCAAGGAGAGAACTTTAGTTTAGATGTATATTATCGCGGTAACCCACCAGGTGGTGGAGGTTTCTTTGGTGGTATATTCAATGGTACTTCCCCAAGCTGGGGTGCTCAAGTTACCTGGACGCTTAGTCAGCCCTTTTCAGCACATACCTGGTGGCCATGTAAGCAAGAGCTGACGGATAAGATTGATTCGTGTGAAATTTGGTTGACTGTTCCTCCAGGAATGAAAGGTGGAGCGAATGGTTTACTTCAACAGGAAGTTTCTCTTGCTGGAGGCAAAACACGATTTGAATGGGAGCACAAACATCCGATAGCCTACTATTTAATGTCAATAGCAGTCGGTCCTTACATAGATTATAGCTTCAATGCGCCGTTACCGGGAACAACAGAAAGTGTTTTTATTCAAAACTACATTTATGATAACCCAGCTACATTAAACAATTTCATGAGTGATATTGATCTAACGGGTGATATGATGTATGTATTTTCTGATTTATATGGTTTGTATCCATTTCGAGACGAAAAATATGGGCATTGCATGGCTCCTCTAAGTGGTGGAATGGAACATCAGACAATGACAACTCAAGGATTTTTTGAAACGGGCCTAACAGCCCATGAGCTTGGACATCAGTGGTTTGGAGATTATGTTACCTGTGCTGATTGGGGGCATATTTGGGTTAATGAAGGTTTTGCCTCTTATTCAGAGTATTTATTTATTCAAACATTAAATCAAAATAGTGCGCAGCAACGAATGGCGGGTGTGCATAATAATGTAATGAGTCAGGGTAACGGAAGTGTATATATTCCGTTAAATGACCAGGATAGTGATAGTCGAATCTTTAGTTCACGCCTGACCTATGATAAGGGTTCTGCCCTTGTTCATATGGTTAGACACTGGGTCAATGACGATGATTTGTTTTTCCAGGCTATGAAGACCTACATGAATGATTTTGCTAATTCTACGGCTACAGCAGAGGATTTCATTGCCTCAGTAGAATCTGTAACTGGTGTTTCGATGGATCAGTTTTTAGCACATTGGTACTATGGCGAGGGATTCCCAACGTATAGCGGACGATATAATAATGTGGGCAATCGAATAGTGGTGGAATTAAGTCAAACGACTTCTATGCCAGCGGTTACGCCTTTTTTCAAAAGTGCGATTGAGATAGAAATTGAGTTCATGGATAATTCTGATACAGTTATTTATGTAATGAACAGTGTAAACGGTCAGAGTTATGTATTCGATATTGATAAGGAAATTTATGCGGTGGATATCGACCCGGAGAATTGGGTTTTAAATATGAAAAATAGCTTCGTAGCAGATCCAAGTTTAGAAATTACCGGTATAAGTGATCGAGCGAAGGAAGCGATACTTTTCCAGCTTTATCCAAATCCGAGCAAAAATTATTTTAATGTAGTGCTTGAAGCTAAAATGGGAGAAGTTCAGATTTTTGATAATCTTGGACGCCTAGTTATGGATTTTCCTATTACGCAAGGCGAACAAAAAGTAGAACATACACTGAGCGCTGGAGTATATACCCTACTTATTCAATCTGAAGGTCTAAGTGCCGTGCAACACTTAGTAATCAAGTAAGGAATCTAGTGAAGTTTTTCAAAACAATTGATAAACTTCATCATGGCCATAACATTGGAAATTTTGATTTTCCCAGTCATAAAAGCCATCTGGGCATTTGTGCGACCTAATTCTAAGTCAGCATAGACTTTATCTGTGCAACTTACCAAACATTTGGGGTCACCCTGTAAACCTTCAGTTACCACGCATTTATCATCGTCGATTTGCACAGAGAACTGTCCGCCATCCGAACCACTGATATCAAAATGAAACAGGATGTTTAAATCGTCATTTACCTCTTCAGGTTTAAATCTATTCTCCAGTGAAAGGATTATTTCGCGTGCGGTTTCCATTAATCAATCAAACGTTTGTTCGGCACAAATATATAAATAATTTTCAGCGATTCTCATCTGGATGTTTGATGCATTCACTGAGATAAAATGCTTATGTTTGAAAACGGAATGCGTGTTGCTTTAATTCATATCCGATATGTTTATAAAGGAGGTCTCGAGACTCGCTTGTTTAATTATATCGACTATTTTCTTCAGCGGGGGGACGAGGTTCATCTGTTTACTTCAAAGAAGGCGGATGATATTGATGTGCCGGAAGGATTAAAGGTCCATTTCATTAACCTCAGACGCGTAGCCAAACCCATCCGAAACTTCTTTTTCGATAAGAAGTTAAAGAAGATATTAGATAGGAATTCCTTCGATTTTATCTTATCACTTGAACGAACATCCAGGCAAAATCATGTGATTGCACCGAGTACACATAAAGGATATTTAGATGCTAAGGGTAATCGCCTGTATGATTTGGTGGATTTAATGCAACTCTATCTAGATCGCAAAGCTTTTAAAAATGCACAAGTGATATATGCTTGTTCTGAAATGGTGAAAAATGAGATCATTAGGTATTACCACATTTCACCTAATAATGTCAAAGTACTTTATCCACCGATCAATCTGAGTCGTTTCAATCAGAAGCTGGATAAACAGGCGATGCGCGCTAAGTGGCGTTTTGAACCGGATGATAAACTCTTCTTACTGGTTTCTACAAGTCATAAAAGAAAGGGCTTAGATATTTTACAAAAAGTTTTTGCTCATTTGCCACATAATTACAAGCTTCTCGTTGCAGGTTCTTCCTTTGATAGTAAGCTTAATAATGTAATTTCTTTAGGATTTGTAAAAAACATTCAAGAAATATATGCCGCAGCCGATATGTTACTTCATCCAGCTATTTATGAACCTTTTGGTCAGATAATCACGGAAGCTTTTGCTGCTGCCTTGCCGGTTTATGTCTCTAATCGCGTCGGAGCTAAAGAGTTAGTGAATAAACAAAGAGGTAAGGTGATACCATCTTTAGACCCTGCAGATTGGTTGGCTGCTATCCAATCGATTGAATGGAGTACTTTTAGTTTTGAAGATATCGATGGTTTGTTGGAAGAATTGGCATTGCCAGAACATATGGCGAGGATGTTAAATTGGGCGAAGCTCAAAAAATAGAGAAATTAGCCTTAATTTAGTTCCTTGTATATAGTGCCTCGAATTGGCATTAAAAAAGAATGCATTCCATGAGTGAAAAGAAGATTTTATTAGAGGTTAAAAATCTGGTTACCGAGTTCAATACGGATGAAGGAAGTGTAAAAGCGGTAAAGGGGATTAGTTTTACTTTGTATCGCGGAGAAACTGTCGGTATCGTTGGTGAATCTGGTTCGGGTAAATCGGTTACATCCTTATCGATTATGCGGTTAATTCCCTCACCTCCTGGAAAAATAAGTTCGGGTGAAGTCATCTATCACACCAAGGATGGTAGACAAATCGATTTACTTCAAATTCCTGAAGAAGAAATGCGAAAGTTTCGCGGGAATGACATCTCCATGATTTTTCAGGAGCCTATGACCTCACTAAACCCTGTTTTTACTTGTGGTGATCAAGTGATGGAAGCAATTTTACTTCATCAAAAAGTGGATAAAGAAAAAGCGAAGGCCATTACCTTAGAAATGTTTGAGAAAGTTCAACTTCCGGATCCTCCACGTATTTTCGATGCTTATCCTCATCAACTGTCAGGTGGACAAAAACAACGCGTCATGATTGCCATGGCAATGAGTTGTAATCCTGATATTCTGATTGCAGATGAACCTACAACGGCTCTTGATGTTACCGTTCAAAAAACTATTCTTGAATTGATGAACGATTTGAGTATGCAACTCGAAAGTTCAATTGTTTTTATTACGCATGATTTGGGAGTTATCGGAGAAATAGCTGATCGCGTAATTGTGATGTATCAAGGAAATATTGTTGAAACCGGCGATGTGTTGGATATATTTAAAAATCCGAAACATCCATATACCCGTTCTTTACTAGCATGCAGACCGCCACTAGGCAAGCGATTGAGTAAACTGCCTACAGTCAAAGATTTTATGCGGGTTGAAGCAGATGGCAGTATCACAGAGCTCAACACCTCCGTAGAAGAGGCCATTAGTAAAGTAGTTGTTTCTGAAGCGACTACAAAAAAAAGAATGGAGAACCTCAAAGAGAAAACTCCCATTTTGGAGGTGAAAGGATTAAAAACTTGGTTTCCTACAAATAAAAATTTCTTCGGTAAAACTACTTCTTGGGTTAAAGCGGTAGATGATGTAAGTTTTCAGGTTTATCCCGGAGAAACCATGGGCTTGGTAGGTGAGTCCGGATGTGGAAAGACGACCTTGGGTCGTACGATTTTAAATTTGGCTCCTGCTCACGATGGCGAGGTCTTATTCGAAGGGAGAGATATCTTGAGTATGAACAGTGCCGATTTGAAGGACTTACGGAAAGATATGCAGATCATCTTTCAGGATCCTTATTCTTCTTTAAACCCAAGAATGACGATAGGGGGAGCTATTCAAGAGCCAATGTCTGTGCACGGTTTGTTGAGCAATGAAAAAGAGCGAAAAGATAAGGTCGAAAGCCTATTGAGTACTGTTGGATTAGACCCTAATCATTATCATCGATATCCGCACGAATTTAGTGGTGGACAAAGACAGCGAATATGTATTGCGCGTGCGCTTGCTTTAAATCCCCGTTTCATTATTTGTGATGAATCTGTATCAGCACTTGACGTGTCAGTGCAAGCTCAAGTATTGAACCTGCTCTTAAACCTTCGTGAAGAATTTGGTTTTACCTATATCTTTATTTCTCACGATTTATCCGTGGTTAAATTTATGAGCGATCAAATGATCGTAATGAATAAAGGTAAGATTGAGGAAATGGGTATTGCTGATGAAATTTATAACAATCCGCAAAAAGAGTATACGCAACGCTTGATTGGCGCAATTCCGAAGGGTGAGTTGGGTGATATAGAAAGAAGAATTGCTGCCTCAAAGAGGGTTAATGCATAAAGTATCCGTGCTTTATTGCTGTCCAGTTTAGAATCATTTAACTTTCTCTAACAAATTGTTTGTTATTGCTAGAAAGTTCGCTTCCGTTACCATGCCAATGAGTTGATTTTTATCGTCCACTACAGGTAAAGCACCAATCTGATATTTGGTCATAATCTCCATTGCTTCTGTAAGTTTGGCATCCGGTCGTATGGTCATTGGGTTTGATATCATTACTTCACCCACCGTCAATGGCATTTTTTCCTCTTGATGAATGTGCTTCATATAAGCTCTTAACATCAATCGTGAAGTAGCTAAACCAACAAGCTTGCCTTTTTTATTTTCAATCGCGACATAGCGTATTTTTTGCCAATCCATCATTTCACTAACTAAAGCCACAATATCTTCTTCGGTTGCAGTAAAAACCTTGGTGGTCATAAATTCCTCTACGAATATTTCGCTGGGCTTCCAGTCTTTGTTTGCGCCTAATTCGGCTAAGTTCCATTTGTGCACGGGGGTATTATCTTTTTGGTTTTGAATAGTAGCCGCTGTAATGGCAGCAAGAGCTTCTTCTTTATTCGCTTTCTTGGTTAATTTGTTAAATGATTTTAACTGCCAGTATGAACCTGTTCGAACTTCACGAACACGATCTTCAATGACTCCGAGGTAATCATCTATTTCCTCTTTATCTACTTTGTGCTGTTTTAATCCTTTGCGAGCAATCGGAAGAAGTTCCTTAATGATTAAATCACCTGCAGCATAGCTTTTGCCATCTATCCAGAATAATTTTGTATCGAGACCATGGACTGAAGCCTTTAAAAAATTATTTTTGGCTACATCAAATTCCATATATTTCGTAACATCACCATACTGCTTATGTATCCCTACCATTAAGCCTAACCAAAATGCGGCATTGGCTATTTCGTCTTTTACAGTAGGACCAGCAGGTAATACCCTGTTCTCGATTCTTAAATGAGCTTTACCTTCGCTAATTCCATAACAAGCCCTATTCCATCGGTACACTGTTGAATTATGTACCTTAAGTGCCATTAAATCAGGTGCGGTTCCGCTCTTTAATTTCTCAAAAACATTTTCTTGAACTTCCGTATTCAGCAATACGCGATATTTTATAATATCTTCCTTATAAATTTCTAAAATCGATTTTTGTAACCAATGATCACCAAAGGTTACGCGTGGACTCATTTCTCGCGCATGCTCTTTGTAACTTCTGGTATCAACAGATTGAGCAAACAGGGCTATTCGAGTTTCCTTCCACAGGCGTTTTCCAAAAAGGATAGGAGAGTTAGTTGAACTCGATAATACAGGGGCTGCAATAACTTGCGAAATATTATACATATCCACGAAATCATCCGGTCTTACTTGTAAGTGAACTTGGAAACCAGTATTCGCCGCTTCGATTAATGGGGAATCGTGCTCAGAAAACAACTCGTCAATTCCACTGATATTTAAATTATAATTCTTACCCCTAAGCTTATTAATTGAGGCGCAAAGCGCGTAATATCGCTCGTATGGTGTTAGGTTATCCATCGAGAAATCGAACTTTCTTAGGGTAGGTAAAATGCCCGTTAAGACAATCTGAATGCCTAATTTTGCAGCTGCACGTTGCGCTTCATCTAAATTGTCAAGAATTTCTTTCTCCATTACAGAAAGACAATCTTTGGCAAAGATCTGTGGTGTAGCATTAATCTCCATATTGAACTTGGCCAACTCGGTTGTAAAGAGTGGATTTTTACCAAGCAGTTGCATCATTTCAATATTTTTGCCAGCTGGCTTATAATATCTGTCTACGAGGCAAAACTCTTGTTCCGCACCAATACGGATTTTATCAATTTCAAACATGCCCTCATGGAGCATTTTGTTGAGCGCGTGAATATCTTTTAGGAGATGTTTTTCGAAGGCTTGTAATTGCTTTGCCGTGGATGTTGCCTTTACTTTCGGAGCTCCCATAGTTTTTTATTGCACTTGTGAATTGAGATAATGAATGAGACACATAGTTTGAAAAAGTAGGCCTCCGAATGCGATTTTATGCGTAAAATACAGTCCAGTTTTCCAGAGAAAAATGGGCTTTAAAACACAAAAAACACTTAATTTGTACATTGATCCAGCTTAACGGCTTTAAAAATATTAAATTCTATGAAACATCACTTCTTTCTGATAGTATTTATTCTTCTTTTTGTTTTAAGCAGCGCTCAATCGCCATATAAACTGCGGTACTCAACAGAAGTTCCTGTCTTAAGCATAGGTGCTGGTTCTGCTCTAACAGGTTTTATCTTGGAGAGAAAACGCGCACCATTAACAATGGATCAAATTGTCAATTTGGACAGGATGACGATAGGTAGTTTTGATAGAAGCGCTACGTATAACTGGAATACAACTGCAGCGCATTGGAGTGATGCCTTGATGTATATGGGGATGGCATCTCCTATGCTGTTTCTTGCTGGTGAGCGCAGTCGTAAGGATTTTGGTATGGTTGCGGCCATAAGTGCTGAAGTATTTCTATTGAATACCGGAATAACCTATTTAACTAAAGAGTTGGCACAAAGGAAAAGACCTTACCTTTATAATCCCAATGCCCCAATGGATAAAAAGTTGGAGAAAGGGGCCACGCAATCTTTCTTTAGTGGACATACTTCGACCATGGCATCTGCCAGTTTTTCTTTTGCCATGATGCATACGCATTATTATCCTAACTCTAAAATGAAACCGCTTGTTTGGTTCGCAGCAACTGTTTTGCCCATGGCTACAGCGATTTTACGGGTAAGAGCGGGAAAGCATTTTTGGACAGATGTACTTGTGGGTTATGGTGTTGGAGCTTCCATTGGATTGGCGGTCCCTTTAATGCACAAAATAGAATTTCAGCGATTTAAGTAAAACTAAAATGGTGTTTAAAGCTTCTTCCTGCACTAAGCGATATCTTTCTTAAGATACTTGTTGATTTGGTCAACAGCAATATAGATAAGTGGTGTATCCACTAAGGCTATAACGGCTTTAAAAATATATTGTCCAACTATTATTTGAACGGCAGAATGCCAAGTAATTGGTTCAGATGTTCCAGTAAACCTTGGATAAATGATTAAAGCAATAATTACAACCAAGCTGGTGTCAATCAATTGACTTAAAATGGTGGATCCATTGTTCCGAAGCCAAAGGTGTTTCCCTTTGGTTAGTTTTCTCCAAAATTCAAACAACTGAACATCTACATATTGCGCGGTTAAATAGGCTATCATTGAACCGAAAACAATTCCTGGTGCTAAGCCAAAAACTGTATTGTAGGATTGTTCATCCACTGGCGAGTTTTTCCAGATAGGTAGATTGGTGCTGATAAGGATAATAATCACGGTGAATACACTAACCAGAAAGCCTGTAAGCACTAATGTGGTAGCCCTTTTTTCTCCATAAACCTCAGAAATAATATCAGTAACTAAAAATGTAATAGGATAGGCAATGATACCTGAAGAAAGTGCCCAACTAATGTGTAAGAATGGGATTTCTAGCGTGAAAAATCGACCAGCAATTAGATTGGTGAGTACGAGGGACGCAATAAAAAAACCTGAAAGAATGAGTAAGGTTTGTTCACTTCTTCCAGGTTTTTGATTTCTTAATTCTTCTTGCATTGTGCTAATCTAGCTAAAAATCATCGAAAGTAGTACTTGGGGTTTCTATGGTATTTTCATCTTTACTTTGAATCGTATACCAGGTCCATTCCGCTAAAAATCGATCTTCGATAATGTTAAGATCCTCTGCAGCAGATTTTGATATCTTGATAGCAATGTTTTTATCCGCATCTTTCGAAGATACTGGTCCAACTACTTTTAAATAAATCACCTTGTTGTTCATCAAATTTCTCACCTTTACGATCTGCTCGGCAGGCACATTATTGACCATAGCTAGATATGCACCGCTACTATTCCCATCCAAATAGTTTCCGATCCCTTTGTCTTTGTTCAATTGGTTAACGCCATTGTCGTAACTGTCAAAAAGCTGTTTGTATAGCATGACATCCTTTGCCTGATTGACTTGATTTTCGTCTACCTCAGTTTTCTCTTCAAGCTTCTCCTCGATAATTTCAATATTATTGGTAGTCTTTTCAAAGATTGCATCGTCGTTCACTTGGAGTTTGCCAACTTTTAACTCTTGCCCAATACTAATATTAGCGCTCTCCAACTGATTCAAATTGATCAATTCACTTACACTAATATCATAGAGTTTCGAAAGGGAGTAAAGGGTTTCTTTTGTTTTTACTACATGGATTTTGTAGCCACCTTGATCTAATTCTACTGTTTTATTTTCAACGGGAATAACGAGGACTTGCGCTGGTTTGATTATCAAATCATCTAGTATTTCGGGATTGGCTTGTCGCAGCTGGTCAATGCTGATGTTATATTTTTTGGATAAGAAGTAGAGGGTTTGTCCAGCTTCAACTTTATGAATAATTTTATCAGAAACAGTCTGCGCCGAACCCCATGCAATTACGCTGGCAAAGACCAAGATTAAAACAATTTTTGCTCTCATTAACTTAAGTTTTACTTAATTTTGATAAATATATCCCAATATCATACCACATCTATAAAGACGCACAAATGAAATATCCACTCTACTTAGTTTTAACGTATATTTTTATGAGCATGGTATGGGGCTATGCACAAGAATCAGACTCCGTTATTTTAGATAGTTGGCATACTGACACCACGCAAGAGCAAGTTTATAATCATAATAATTCGAATACCGATGACGTAGTGAATAATCCACTCGTTGAACCCTTAGTGTATCTTTTTGAAATTCACGATGAGATTGGCCCTGGTGCCACACGCATCACTGCGGCGGCGGTTGAGGAAGCCATTGCCCAAAATGCTGATTACATCCTACTCGATTTAAATACCTATGGTGGCTTGGTGACTGATGCGGATAGCATTAGGACCCGTCTAATGAAGTGTCCTATTCCGACAATTGTTTTTATTCGGAATAATGCAGCAAGTGCCGGTGCCTTGATATCTATTGCTTGCGATAGTATTTATATGCAAACGGGTAGTACGATAGGTGCCGCTGCGGTGGTGCGTGAAGATGGCTCGTATGCAGAGGAAAAGTATCAATCGTATATGCGGAATAAGATGCGCGCAACAGCTGAAGCTACAAATCGTGATCCGGATATTGCAGAAGGCATGGTGAATCCGAATGTGGTTATTGAAGGAGTTACGGAAGAAGGAGAAATCATTACGTTTAGTGTTGAGGAGGCCATAAAAAATGGCTATTGCGAAGGTAAAGCAGAGACACTGGAAGAGGTATATGATTTAATGAATTTTGAAAATCCCCGGGTAATCAAGCATAAAGTCTCGAATGTGGAGAAGGCGATTCAGTTTTTAATCAATCCTGCAGTTTCTGGCGTTCTCTTACTTATCCTTTTGGGAGGAATTTATTTCGAGTTACAAACGCCTGGAGTGGGTTTTCCTTTAGCAGCATCAGTGATAGCTGCGATTCTGTATTTTGCTCCTCAATATCTGGAGGGATTTGCGGCGAATTGGGAAATAGTTTTATTTATCATTGGCATTGGTTTAATCATCGCCGAAGTATTCGTTATTCCTGGATTTGGTGTGGCAGGTATTGCTGGAATTGCTGCAGTTATGATTAGTTTATCCTTAGCCATGCTTAAAAACATTGATGGATTTGATTTTACATTTGTTCCAACTGCTGATATCGGAGCGGCGTTTTTAATGGTTTCTAGTGTAATGGTAGTGGGGGTGCTCTTGTTAATTTTTGCCAGTAAAAACCTTGCAGATTCTAAGGCTTTCAAGCGATTGACTTTGTCAACTGTGCAAACCAAAGATCAAGGTTATGTCATCAGTGCATCCCTTGAGAAAAGTTTGGAAGGACAAGAAGGGGTTGTGGTAGCTGATTTACGACCTGCAGGTAAAATAGAAATTAATGATGAGCAGTATGATGCCCAAAGTGACGGGGAGTTTATAAAGGCAGGAACCAAAGTTATTGTTCGTAAACAGCAAGGAGCTTATCTTATTGTAAATCAAGTAAGAAAAGTATGAAGGTAATCGGTGTTATTCCAGCTCGAATGGCTTCAACGCGTTTTCCGGGCAAACCTTTAGTTGATATCGGGGGTAAACCCATGATTCAGCACGTTTATGAGCGTTGTCTAGAGAGCGATGCTTTGGATGCCATATATGTAGCAACAGACCATCGAGATATAAAAGCTGTAGTAGAAGATTTTGGGGGACAAGTAATGTTGACGGGAAGTGATCATTTAAATGGCACTTCACGATGCTATGAACTTGTGAGTAAGCTGGAAGAAAAACCAGATATTGTAATTAATATCCAAGGCGACGAACCGTTTTTTGAGTCTTCTTGTCTTACTACTTTAGTGGATTGTTTTCGGCGTGATGCGACTGATATAGCCAGTTTAGCTAAAAAAATTGAGCATGCTGCGGAAGTTGAAAACCCTTCAGTAGTCAAGCTCGTGTTTAATGAAGAGAATCAGGCTTTGTATTTTTCCCGCGCGGCCATTCCTTATTATCAGCATGCCGAACAAGGTACATATTTCAAGCATATTGGAATATATGCGTATCGATGGTCGGTTTTAAAACAATTACCCGACTTGCCCGTTTCGCCTTTAGAGGAAGCAGAGAAACTAGAGCAATTGCGTTGGTTAGCTAATGGGTTTAAGATTCAATTAGGCTTCACGCAACACGACAGTAATTCAGTAGATACACCTGCTGATTTAGTCGCATTAAAAAAGCAATTTAATATTCACGATTAACTATGAAGGTTTGGATACAAGCAGCTCGATTACGAACCCTGCCTTTGGCAATGTCAAGTATAATCTTTGGTTCGGCGTGTGCTGTACATTTCGATTTTTTCAATCCTTGGATATTTATCTCGGCACTTACAACCACCATTTGTCTGCAAATTTTATCAAACTTCGCTAATGATTACGGTGACGCTCTTTCTGGTAAGGATAATGAAGGTAGAATAGGTCCATCTCGCGCCGTATCCAGCGGAGAAATCTCAAGCTTAGCGATGAAAAAAGCTATGGTTATTTTTGCTGGATTTTCATTTGTTTTGGGCTTGTTTTTGATCCTACTTGCTTTTAGTAACTATCTATTGTACTTATCGGTATTTCTAGCTTTAGGCTTGGCTGCTATTGCTGCGGCCATTAAATATACAGTGGGAAAGAATCCATATGGATACAGAGGGTTGGGTGATTTGTTTGTGTTTTTATTTTTTGGATTAGTTGGGATATTAGGAAGCTATTTTTTGTTTTCTAAGCAGCTTGATTGGGCGGTTGTTTTACCTGCTATTTCTGGAGGATGTCTGTCAGTCGCGGTGCTTAATTTTAATAATATGCGGGATATAGAAAATGATACAAAAACGGGTAAGCGAACGTTGGCAGTTATGTTGGGGCTCCAACGTGCCAAACAGTACCAATATATACTCATAATAGTTGGTTTCTTTGCCTTGATTGTTTTTGCTTTACTGGAGAATTTCAATCTTCGTCAATACCTTTTTTTACTCTTAGCACCATTTTTTGCGCAGATAATTAAATCGATGATAAGAAACAATAATCCAGTGGCTTTTGATCCGTATTTGAAAAAGACCGCTTTAGGTACATTTGGCTTATCTCTTTTATTTTTAATTGCTGTACTTCTCGGATAATATGCAAGCCAGATTTGAGAAATATGAGCTAATCTTTAAGCAAGCGAGCGGTACATCAAGGGGTGTTTTAAAAACAAAAACTACCTATTTTATTCATTTGGATGACGAGGGTTTGAAAAGCGTGGGTGAAGCTGCCTTGTTTCGCGGTTTAAGTGCAGACGATGTGCCAAATTACGAAGAAAAGCTCGAAGAAGTATGCGATAACATTGAAACCTATGCGAATGATTATCATGAAAGTTTAAAAGATTTCCCAAGTATAGTCTTTGGATTGGAACAGGCATTTTCGCGTATGCAAAATGGCTCTTCAATTTGTTTTGAAAATTCTTTTTCCAGAGGGGAGAGGGGTATCCCTATAAACGGGCTGATTTGGATGGGAGATGAGGCATTTATCTTAGAACAGATTGAGGCCAAGCTTAATGAAGGTTTTCGTTGTTTAAAAATGAAAATTGGCAGTATTGCTTTCGATAAAGAGTTGGCTATACTGCATAGCTTACGCAAATGTTTTACACTTGAACAATTAGAGATTCGCGTAGATGCGAATGGTGCATTTACTCCTAAAAATGCCTTGAATAATTTGGAACGACTAAATGAATTGGGTTTGCACTCGATAGAGCAACCTATTCAGCAAGGTCAATGGGGCGCAATGGCCAAGCTTTGCGAACAATCTCCCTTAGATATTGCACTTGACGAAGAGTTAATTGGTATTCATGGTTTGGACGAGAAAAATCGCCTACTTGCGCGTATTCGACCGCAATATATTATTCTAAAACCCGCTTTAGTGGGAGGCTTTCAGTCTTGTGATGAATGGATCTCTCTTGCGGAATCCCAAGGTATATCATGGTGGGTTACTTCTGCTTTAGAGAGTAACGTGGGATTGGAAGCTATTGCCCAATATACTGCTTCGAAAAATACAGATCGATACCAAGGTTTAGGCACTGGCCAGTTGTTCACGAATAACAAACCTAGTAACTTGGAGATTTTTCAAGCGGCATTGTGGCAGAATCGTAAGGATTAGTGAATCTTTTTGATGATCGTTTTATATTTAGACTTGTGAGAAAGGCGAGATTTTTGGAGGTGATTAAGGTATTTACCAAGCTGGGATGGGTAGCTTTTGGTGGTCCTGCATCGCATATTGCGATGATGGATGAGGAAATTGTGACGAGGCGTCAATGGATGAGTCGGGAACGATTCCTCGACCTGATGGGAGCAACCAATCTTATCCCTGGGCCTAATTCGACAGAGATGACTATGCATTGCGGTTATGAAAGGGCTGGTATTCCGGGTTTGTTTGCAGCAGGAATTAGTTTCATTTTTCCAGCGGTACTTATAAGTTTGTTCCTCGCATTTTTATATGTAAAGTATGGAAGTTTGCCCGCGGTGGAACCATTCATAATAGGCATAAAACCTGCAGTGCTGGCGATTATTGCTTCCGCCATTTTCAAGTTGGGTAAGAAGGCCTTGAAGAATTGGCAATTGGGTGCTCTAGGGCTTGCTGTGTTACTGGCAAGTATCGTAGGGCTCAATGAAGTGTTTGCTCTGCTGCTTGCAGGCTTGCTTGGTGCGGCTACTTTTACCTTGGTAGAGCAACGAAACGCAGGTAGATTGAATTGCCTTCCTCTCCTTGCTATTTCATCGGTTGAGCTAAGCCAGGAACACCTGAAAATTTTCCTCAGCTTTTTAAAGGTTGGAGCCATTTTATATGGCAGCGGTTATGTATTCTTTGCATACTTGGATGCAGAATTGGTTGGTACAGGTTTATTGTCGAGAGCAGAACTCATAGACGCTATTGCTGTGGGTCAGTTTACGCCCGGACCTGTACTTTCGACCGCTACTTTTATCGGTTATCAGTTGGGAGGTTTAGGAGGAGCTTTAGCCGCGACATTGGGTGTTTTTCTTCCCTCTTTTATGTTCGTTTGGTTACTGAATCCTTTAGTTGAACGGATGCGAAAATCTCGTTTTTTAAGTCACTTTTTGGATAGCGTAAATATCGCCGCAGTAGCTATTATGGCAGCGGTGCTGTTTAATATGGGGTGGGAAAGTATTGTGAATTGGCAAACTTTTGTTATCGCTGGTTTGAGCTTTATCTATACTTTTGCTTTAAAGAAAAGTAATCCGATTATTACGGTACTTGGAGGTGCTATTTTGGGTTATTTCTTAAGCTTTGTTTAAAAGAAAAGGGAACGATCCGTTCCCCTTTCTTTCCTCTTTAGTTTTTTACAAACTTTATAAAAGCTTCGCTGTCCGATGTCCTCAGGTGGATAACATATACACCATTAACCAGGCTGCTTGTTTCTACATAGATTGTATTTGTTTGTTCATGTACTTCATGGAAATGAATTCTTCCAGATAGGTCCATAAGACTATACTCAATAGTTGGTAAAATCTTTTCTAACTCGATTTTTAGTATCGCTTGACATGGATTCGGGAAAATACTTATTTCCGTATCTAATTGGTTTGAGATTAGACCTGTGCTAGGATCATTACATGCTATTAAGGATAACACTAAGGCAGTTGAACTTGAACATCCATTCGAATCAGTGACGGTAAGTCCGAGCAAATTGCTGCCAAAAATCAAACTGCTTGAATCCAATGTAAGTGTTTGATTGCTAGAACTATCAGACCACAAATAGCTGCTAAAATTACCTGCGTCCAAGGTTATTGATGAATCTTGACAAAGGGTTATGGAATCGGGTAATGAAACATTAGGTAGGTCGTATACCTGCACAAAAACACTATCAGCAGCGAAACAGTTAGCGTTATTGGTAACAGTCACTGTATAGACATCTTCTGTAATCACACTAATAGTTTGAGTTGATTCATTGGTACTCCATGTATAACTTGAATGTATCCCTGCATCTAATAAGGCACTATCACCGTTACAAATGGAAACAGTATCAGGTCCCAAATCAAGTAGTGGATTTGGTGCTGTACTTACTATAATCTCGTCTTCACCCTCACAGCCGAGTGAATCGGTCACGAGTACTGAAAATGTGTCAGCAGAATTTACATTGATTAACTGGCTGATATCACCGGTACTCCAACTGAAAGAAGAATAACTACCAGCATCTAAATCTAAACTTTGTCCATTACACAAAGTGGTATCAGATCCTAAGTCCACTTCAGGGAGAGAATTGAAATTAACATTTATGGTATCCGATCCTTCACATCCATTCACATCAGTTACTACCACGTAGTAGGTGTTGCTGTTGGAAACTACGATAGCTGGAGAGTTGTTCGCAAAGAAACTCCATATGTAATTAGAATAAGAAGAAGATACGGAAAGTACTTCAGAATTATTTTCGCATGACTCAATGTCCTCTCCAAGATCCGGAGTTGGGTTGCTAAAAACATTGACTATTTGTTCTGTAGAATCCGAACAGCTGCCATCGGTAACGACTAGTTTAATGCTGTAGCTACCAGGGATATCTTGAAAGAAGCTAAAATTACTCGCTGTCGATTGCAACACATCATCCACGTACCAGTTTTGGCTGATACTTCCCGTGCTTGTGTTTGTGAAATTGAAACTGTCTTCATTCGCCACACAAACTGAGGTAAAGTTCGACGTAAAAGATGCAGAGGCTGGGCAACATGATCCAACGGATAAATTAATCGACACTATATTCTGCTGCACACCATCTAAAAACGTTCTAACCTCAACAGTATTTACTCCGGGTGGGAATGAGGAAAAACTAAAAGGTTCTTGAACGAATCCTAAGGCACCGAGGCATATTGGACTCACTGTGGACCAATTCAAATTAAGCGAAATAGTATTGCCTACAATCGATTGTGTTGGTGAATCGTACACGTAATTAATACATAATTGAGTAGCATTAACGGTTATGGTTCCTCCATTACAACTAAGCACCGGGCTCGTTGGTAGAATAACTTGATCTATGGTTTGAGCCTTAACCGAATTTTGCCCTAGTACAACAATAAGTATGAAAATGTAAGCAAGTAATTGTTTTATCATGAATGTTTGTTTAGTTTTCGTTAAGTGAAGTTAAAAAAAAAGAGGAGTCAATGGACTCCTCTTTTTTATATTTAATTTTTTCATATTAAACTTATGCCAATACTTTATTTACGGCTTCAGCAGCTTCTTTGAGTAAAATCACTGGGGTTACTTTTAAGCCGCTATTATCAATTAACTCTTTGGCTTCCTTTGCATTGGTTCCTTGCAGTCGAACAATAAGCGGAACAGGAATTTCCCCAATTGAATTATAAGCATCTACAATACCTTGAGCTACACGATCGCAACGAACGATTCCACCGAAGATATTCACTAGTATCGCTTTAACTTTTTCATCTCTTAGAATAATTCGGAAAGCTTTCTCTACACGTTCAGCATCAGCCGTTCCTCCCACATCAAGGAAGTTCGCTGGTTCACCGCCACTCAATTTAATCATATCCATAGTAGCCATGGCTAAACCCGCACCATTGACCATACAGCCCACGTTTCCATCTAGCTGAACATAGTTTAAGCCAGCTTCTCCTGCTTCTACTTCTGTCGGATCTTCTTCCATTACATCGCGCATTTCCGCTAAGTCTTTATGACGGAAAAGTGAATTGCCGTCTAAAGAGATTTTACCATCCACAGCGATAATCTGATTATCCGAAGTTTTTAAACACGGATTAATCTCTACCATACTACAATCACTCTTGATGTAAGTATTATAAATTGCTTGTATGAATTTAGTCATGTCTTTGAAAGCTGCGCCAGACAAACCCAGATTGAAAGCCATCTTGCGCAATTGATATCCTTGCAAGCCTAAATGTGGATCAATAAACTCTTTGTGTACTAAATGCGGAGTGCTTTCAGCAACTTCTTCGATATCCATTCCACCTTCCGTTGAATAGATAAAAACATTTCTCCCCGTGTTTCTATCCAATAAAATAGAAATGTAAAATTCTTTTGTTTCACTTTCTCCAGGGTAGTAAACATCTTGGGCAATCAAGACCTTTCTCACTAATTTTCCTTTAGGTCCTGTTTGTCTATTGGTGATAGTCATTCCTAAAATCTCACCAGCTTTCTCTCGAACCTCATCTAGGTTTTTAGCCAGTTTAACTCCACCAGCTTTACCTCGACCACCTGCATGAACTTGTGCTTTCACTACGTGCCAGGATGTTCCCGTATCGGCTGTTAGTTTTTTTGCTGCTTCAACCGCCGCATCAACACTTTCTGCCATGATGCCTTCTTGGATTTTAGCACCGAAACTTTTCATTAATTCTTTCGCTTGATATTCGTGTAAATTCATGAGAATTAGTCGTTTTAAAATTTCGCCCAAATTTACACGCTTGAAGGTTGAAAAACAATTAAAACTGAGCAAAGATTAAAACAATCCGTTCAAATGGAATAAAGATTAGTCAGATGTCATTACTTTTGTACCATGTTGAAGGCTGAAGGGCTAGTAAAACGATACGGTGATTTAACCGTCTTAAAAGAGGTCTCGCTTGAAGTGCCCAAGGGCGAAGTGGTGGCTATAGTGGGTAGTTCGGGTGCGGGAAAGAGTACGCTGCTTCATATTCTCGGAACGCTTTCTACGGCAGATGCAGGTAAATATTCGATCGGGGGTAAAGATGTGTTTGCGCTAAATGCCAAAGAACTTGCAGCATTTAGAAATGAAGAAATTGGATTTATTTTTCAGTTTCATCATTTATTGCCTGAGTTTACTGCTTTGGAGAATGTTTGCATTCCAGCATTTCTTTCCAATAAACCAAAGAAACAGGCAGAAGAAAGAGCCAAAGACTTATTAAACTTTTTAGGTTTAAGCAATCGCTTTGAGCATAAGCCTGCTCAACTATCCGGGGGAGAACAACAACGTGTAGCTGTTGCTCGAGCTTTGATGAACGAACCTTCTATTATTATGGCTGATGAACCTTCTGGGAATTTGGATACACAAAATTCTGAGGATTTACACCAGCTTTTTTTCAAATTAAGAGACACCTATAAACAAACCTTTATTATTGTAACCCATAATGAATCGCTTGCGAATATGGCCGATCGAAAGTTGGTCATGAGTGATGGAAAATTTATTTAAACGAAAGATTATGAGTGAAAGAAAAGATTTTTACTGGGTGGAGGAAAGAGAACCCCATCTAAATAGAAGAAGAGAAATTTTAAAGAAGCATCCTGAAGTAAAAAAACTCTTTGGGAAAAATCCATACTTGCCCTGGTCATCGGTTTTTATGGTAATTATTCAAGTTGCGGTAGGTTTAAATATACACCGGGTAATGGAGTTAGAGTATGGATGGGTTTACTTTGTTCTATTGGCTTATTTTATTGGTGCAACCTTGTCTCATGCCTTATTTTTAGCCATCCATGAGATAACGCATGATTTAGCCTTTAAGAAAACAGCAGCCAACAATATCTTATCATTTTTTGCTAATATCCCTATTATTTTACCGTATGCCATGTCATTCAAAGAGTATCATGCCATGCATCACTGGGATCAGGGTGTCGATGGAGTGGATGCAGATATTCCTTTAGATTCAGAAGCAAAATTCTTTAGCGGTTTACTGGGTAAAATTGTTTGGTTTATTCATCAAATCGTTTTTTACGCTACTCGTCCAATGTTCGTGAAACCATTAAAAATCAATAAGTGGTTCGTTGCAAATTTCGTTTTTCAAGTGACTGCTATGGCCATCATCTTGCCATTGGCTGGATGGTGGGGATTGGCTTACTTCGTTTTATCTTTACTTTTTGCTGGAGGGCTTCATCCTACATCGGGACACTTTATTTCAGAACATTATGTATTTGAAGAAGGTCAGGAAACCTATTCTTATTATGGACCATTGAATCTACTAACCTTTAATGTGGGCTACCACAATGAGCACCATGATTTTCCAACTATCCCTGGAAATAAATTGCCCGAGTTAAAAAAGATGGCTCCAGAATTTTATGATAATTTGCACTCCTATGACTCATGGACTGGCGTCATATTTAAGTTTTTGTTTGATAAAAATATTTCCTTGTTTTCTCGGATGAAAAGGAAGAAAGATTTTGCTGGAGGTAAAAAGTAGTCCCAAGTTCAGAGAATTTCATTTGTATGCATGGACCTTTAGTCAGCATAATCATGCCGATGCGAAATGCCGCTCCGTTCATCGAAGAATGCCTTCTATCTATCGTCAAGCAGACCTATACGAATTACGAGTTGCTCATTGTGGATGATCATTCCTCGGATGAATCTGCTCAGTTAATACAAAGATTTCTTTCCTCAAAATCTATTCGTTTACTCAAGAATAAAGGAAAAGGAATTATTCCAGCTCTTCAAACTGCATACCAGCAGAGTAGCGGAGAAATTATCACACGAATGGATGCGGATGATATCATGCCTTCACAAAAACTTGAGTGGATGGTGAATAAGTTATTGATTCATGATAAAGGGCATGTAGTAACAGGTTTAGTGAAATATTTTCGGCAAGGGGAAATAGGTTTGGGTTATCGGCGCTATGCACATTGGCTAAACAACATTACGCGGTCTAAAAGTAATTTTCAGGAAATCTATAAAGAATGTGTCATCCCCTCACCATGTTGGATGATGTTTCGGGAGGATTTTGATAGAATTGGCGGTTTTGAGGGTGAAACTTATCCGGAAGATTATGATTTGGCGTTTCGCATGTATAAGTATGGAATGAAAGTAATGCCCGTGCGCAGAGTTTGTCACTTGTGGCGAGATCATGGCTCAAGGGCTTCAAGAAACGACCCGAATTATGCAGACAACAACTTTTTAGACATCAAATTGAACTATTTTTTAGAACTAGACTATAAAAAAGAAAAACCATTATTAGTGTGGGGGGCGGGTAAAAAAGGAAAGTATGTAGCGATGTCATTGAAGAAGCGAAATATACCCTTTAAGTGGCTTTCTGAAAATGGAAATAAGATAGGTAAATCAATTTATGGAATTGAGGTCCATCTGCCTATTCCAGCTGAGTGGGCTGAGGTACAAATCATTGTCTTAGTGGCAAATGAAAACGAGCAGATGGATATTAGACTGCGAATTGCCGAGGCGGATAGTTTTTATTTTTGTTAAAATCTTTATACACTGTTTATTTCTCCATATCCATCAGGGTACCGTTCTTTCAGTATGGGTAGCATGGCTTTTTGCGCGTCTTTCTTCATTTCATTTATTTGCTCCATGTTATAATCATTGGGGTCTAATATCGTAGTCCAATACACATCAATTTTTCCTGGCCGAATGGATAATAATTTTCTAGGCATCAACTCAGCAGCGCCCAAAATGGTACATACAGCTATGGGAATGTTTAATTGCAAACTTAGGCTGAAGGCACCATCTTTAAATTCTTTCAAATGGTCGGGGGTAGTATTGCATGTTCCTTCAGGAAAAATCACCATACTAGCGCCATCTTTAAGGTATTTAAACATAGCTTCCATACTCCATTTTCTGCTACTTTTTTCGTCGCGCTGCACGGGCACATACAGTTTAGCTAGAAGATATCCGAGAACGGGGTACTTAAGGATTTCCGCTTTACCAATGTATTTTTTATAGTTATTGCTGGCAACCGCAGAAATGAGGGCATCAAGGTATGACATATGGTTGCCGACCAAGATGTATTGCTTTTCTGAATCTAATAGTGTTTTATTGTGCACCCGAACCGAAACACCCATTAACCAAAGGGCGATATGACTAAAGTAAATTGGCATAAAATGCATGAAGCGATAGACGCGCTTACTTGGAATATTCAAGCCAATAAAAAGTAGAGGAAAAACTAGAATAAGCGCACTAAGAAAAACGACGGAGCACCAAATAGTCCAAAGGACGACAAAGATTTTGTCAATGAAAGGGTTGTTGAATTTCAAGTGTTGAGCTTTTATTTACACTAAAGTTAACGAATTAACTTAATTTTTTCAGTAATCTCAAATCGTCTTCCATCCTTTCCTGATGCGCGAATTTTGAGAAGAAATAACTGACTCTCTAAAGCACGGCCTTGGAAAGTTCCATCCCAAAAGTCACTAAGTGTATTTCCTTCAAAAACGAGTTCGCCCCAGCGACTAAATATTTGGAATTCTACGAAAGCAAGGTCACTGCCAAAAAGCTTGTACACATCATTTCTTCCATCTTGATTGGGTGTGAAGACAGTAGGAATATTCAGGGAAGAATTATAGTTTAAATTAACTTGTATAGTTAGAATCTGTTCACATCCTGAAGAGGGGTCAACTGTCCGAATAAAATATACGGCTTCGTCTGCTGGAGCAATTTCATTTTCATTACAGGGAATAAAGCAAGTATCACCGCTTGCACTCCATAGTTCATAAGGCACCGTAGGATCGGACAATTCGAAGTTAAATGAACTGCCAGAATTGAGAGTGATTTGATCAGGGTTCACCTCAAAATTTGTTGTGTTAATCTTGTAAAATCTTTCAACGATTGAATCACACAAAAATGGATTGGGTGATGACACACGAATTTCAATAGTGGTATCCCTGCTTATTAAAGTCCCAAACTGCCGAATGGAATCACAAGTCTCGAATGTATCCCTTCCCATCCCAACGGTATCAACAGTAAAAACAATAGTAGAATCTGCTATGCCAATACATGAGCTGGTATCCTCTAAAGTGTACGTAATGGCGTATGTGCCAAACTTGCCGGATGGATTAAAAAAGTTTGTATTCTCAATATCTCCAGACCATGTTCCCCCTTGGGTAGCATTACCTGCCAGCTGTGTAGTCAAATCAATTAGACCAAAGTCTTCGCAAATTTCCTCTGGAAATGTCCAGAAGGGGTTGAGCCCTGGAAAAGGTGCATTGCAACCGGTATTGTAATAAGTTCCATTTCCCAAGGTGTCATAGTAGATAGCACCACCATCACCTCCTGGCAAGTTAGTAGGAATGTAACTCACAGTCTGGTCTCCAATACAGTTCCCTGCATAGCTTACTTGAAGCGTGCGCGGACTATTAGCACCATTACTAAAATGCCCAGCGGTATTGCCCGCACATTGATAGATAATATAAAGTGTATCGCTTAAACCTTCAAATGAATTGGCATTTATCAGCACATTGGTTGAACTTACAACTAAAAGATTGGCTCCTGCTGGAACGATTCCTCCTGGTGGTTCCAACAAGAAACCGCAGCTTGATATAATTGTCTGATTGAGCTGATTGGTGATGGTTGGCGCTGAGCACCATCCTAAAAAATTATTGTTCGGCCAATTAAAACTGAGATTGTTAATATCCAAGTTTGTATTCACGCGTAAGGTGACCATTTCATTTTCGCCCTCGGGTTCACCACAGGCATCTGCTAATATGGATTCAATCGTGAAACACTGCGCAGATGCTGAAAAGCCAAATAGTAGTATGAGCAGAAAGGTATTCCGAAAAGTCTTCAGCATAAATACTTAACAATAAAATGCCCGTAAAGTTAATTAGAATTTAGGGCAGTTTATCATTTCGCGGTAACGAGACTTTGAAGTTGCTATCGTATAGATTACATAAAGCTCCGGTCCTCCCGTGAAAGTCGAGGTGTTTCGAAGATTTGAAGTAGTTACGTCATAGCTAAAGCCAATATCTACTGATGAAATTTCTCCTCGAACACCTAAGATGAAAGCATCGCTGCCAAAACCTCCATTTTCATAGGATGCGATTCGATATTGAGCACCAGCATATATTGCGGCATTTTTCATATCGTTTAGCAAAAAACGCACATACGAACCCATATTCAACTCGCTATGTGGTCCTTGTTTTTGATAGAGAATTAAAGGGATTATAGAAATAATCTTGTTATTCAATTCTAATCGAGCGCTAGCATTTGCAGAATATTTTCGGTACAGAATATCCTCATTATTACTGCCAAAACTAATGTTCGGATTGGCTATGTGAGTCACGGCTAAACCTCCTCCAATACTATGTTTATCTTGAATATTTACGAAATAATTGAATCCTGCACCAAAATCCAAGAATGATTTTCTATTGTAATTGGCAAAATCTATAGGGTCTGAATTATCGTTAAATTCAAACAAACTCCCGTAAACTAAATTCTGTAAGTTTATTTGTTTGGAGACGTAAGCCGATTGAAACCCAAGTCCGATGTAGTGGGTGGCATTTCGTCCACCGAATTTTTGATTGTATGCAAGATTTGCGCTCACTCCAGTATTCTGAAAGTCACCCTCTCCCTCAATATCTTGATAGAAGCCCAAACCCAAACCGAGAAAATTACCTTTCAATTTTTTTCTAAACAAATTTGCATCTACTGAGGCTGTATATGTAGCATAGGTAGAGTACTGAAACCATTGGTTTCGATAGCTTGCAGACATTCGAATATTATCTTCCATAACGCCCGAAAGAGCAGGATTTAAATTCAAAGGCGATGCCCAATACTGAGACAAATGAAAGTCTTGGGAATACACGATTAAAAGTGTAAAAAGACTAACTGTTATGCTAAGAATCTTTTTCATATTATCTCACTAGTTTAATAATTTGCGCAATAGAATATTTCTGTCCGTCTAAGCCTGTAGCTTCGATAATAGCGGTATATACACCACTCTCAACGGGTTGCCCTAGGAAGTAGCCATCCCATCCTGATATCAATTCAGTACTTTTAAACATCCTTCCGCCAAAACGGTCAAATATCTCGAGTGAATATTGATCAATATTTTCACCGTAACAACGGAAAATATCATTTCGTCCATCATTGTTGGGTGTAAAAATATTCGGAACATTCAACTCAGAAAATATTCTACTTTCTATTATCAAGGTATCCGAAAAGTTGCAATTCGTGCTTGTATCAATAATACTAAAGTAATAGTTATTGAATTCTTGCGTAGGAATAAGAATATAGTCATTGCATGGGGAAGGGCATTCACTTCCATTATTGCTTGAATAAGCAAATAGAACATCTGCGTTCATGCCATTAATTACAAAGCTGACCGAATCGCCTAGGTTGGCAATTATGTAATTTGGATTAACCTCATAAGATGGAGCATAACTAATAACGTAAGTTATGACACTATCGCAATTCAGTGAATTATTCAAGGTGTCTAAAATGTTGTTTTGACTTCCATCGATGATAATATCATCTGTTAGTGCAAAAGGTAAATCATTTGGACACACAAGCACTGGTATGGTGGCTGATGAAGAATTTAAAATTCTGATTTCCGTGGTAGCAATACTGTCACAAGTGTTTGAACCAACTAAAGTATCTACAAGTATAGTGTCATTGTAGTAAGTAGTTCCATCTATCCATGTAAACTCGTCACAAGAAGTAAAGGTGTTGAACGAGCTTGTGCTGAAGATTAATTGGGTTGTAATGGTATGAATAGAGTCACAACCCAGCGCATTGGTAAACTGTGAAACAACTACACCCGTATCAGCAGGATTACATGAAGTAGTTGCAGCAAAAGTTTGGTCGGAAGAATTGATTGTGAGGTTATAAGTAGTCACAGAATCACAACCATTAGCTGCGCCAGCTACAATCGTATCATTGAATGAGGCAGAAGCAAAATACCAAGTTCCAAGTACTTGCGTCGAATCACAATCGGTAATATTGACTGTTTCAAATGCAGTCGGTAATAGCGTAGTGGTCACAGTATGAGTGGAATCACAACCGAATACATTGGTAAACTGCGAAACAACAACACCCGTATCAGAAGGATTGCAAGAAGTAGCTGTGGCAAAAGTTTGATCAGAAGAATTGATGGTGAGATTGAACGTAGTAATAGAATCACAACCATTGGCTGCCCCGGCTACAATTGTATCATTAAATGAGGCAGAAGCAAAATACCAGGTTCCAAGTACTTGCGTCGAATCGCAATCGGTAATATTGACTGTTTCAAAAGCAGTTGGCAAAAGTGTAGTGGTCAAGGTGTGAATAGAGTCACAACCGAATACATTAGTAAACTGCGAAACAACAACACCCGTATCTGCAGGATTACATGAAGTAGTTGCAGCAAAAGTTTGGTCGGAAGAATTGATTGTGAGGTTATAAGTAGTCACAGAATCACAACCATTGGCTGCGCCAGCTACAATCGTATCATTGAATGAGGCAGAAGCAAAATACCAAGTTCCAAGTACTTGCGTCGAATCGCAATCGATAATATTGACTGTTTCAAAAGCAGTTGGTAATAGCGTAGTGGTCACCGTGTGAATAGAGTCACAACCCAGCGCATTGGTGAACTGAGAAACAACAACACCCGTATCCACTGGATTACAAGAAGTAGTTGCTGCAAAAGTTTGATCTGAGGAATTGATTGTGAGATTGAACGTAGTAATAGAATCACAACCATTGGCTGCACCAGCTACAATGGTATCATTAAATGAGGCAGAAGCAAAATACCAGGTTCCAAGCACTTGTGTCGAATCGCAATCGGTAATATTGACTGTTTCAAAAGCAGTTGGCAAAAGTGTAGTGGTCACGGTGTGAATAGAGTCACAACCCAGCGCATTGGTGAACTGCGAAACAACAACACCCGTATCCGCTGGATTACAAGAAGTAGTTGCTGCAAAAGTTTGATCTGAGGAATTGATTGTGAGATTAAAAGTGGTAATAGAATCACAACCATTGGCTGCCCCGGCTACAATTGTATCATTAAATGAGGCAAAAGCAAAATACCAGGTTCCAAGTACTTGCGTCGAATCGCAATCGGTAATATTGACTGTTTCAAATGCAGTAGGTAAAAGTGTAGTGGTCACGGTGTGAATAGAGTCACAACCGAATACATTAGTAAACTGCGAAACAACAACACCCGTATCAGAAGGATTACAAGAAGTAGCTGCAGCAAAAGTTTGATTGGAGGAATTGATTGTGAGATTAAAAGTGCTAACAGAATCACAACCATTGGCTGCACCAGCTACAATGGTATCATTGAATGAAGTCGAAGCAAAATACCAAGATCCAAGTACTTGTGTCGAATCACAATCAGTAATATTGACTGTTTCAAATGCAGTCGGTAATAGCGTAGTGGTCACAGTATGAGTGGAATCACAACCCAGCGCATTGGTGAACTGTGAAACAATAACACCCGTATCTGTTGGATTACAAGAAGTAGTTGCTGCAAAAGTTTGATCAGAAGAGTTGATGGTGAGATTGAACGTAGTAATAGAATCACAACCATTGGCTGCCCCGGCTACAATTGTATCATTAAATGAGGCAGAAGCAAAATACCAGGTTCCAAGTACTTGCGTCGAATCGCAATCGGTAATATTGACTGTTTCAAATGCAGTAGGTAATAGCGTAGTAGTCAAAGTATGAATAGAATCACAACCCAAGACATTCGTAAACTGCGAAACAACAACGCCCGTATCCGCTGGATTACAAGAAGTAGTTGCGGCAAAAGTTTGATCGGAGGAATTGATGGTGAGATTGAACGTAGTAATAGAATCACAACCATTGGCTGCCCCGGCTACAATTGTATCATTAAATGAGGCAGAAGCAAAATACCAGGTTCCAAGTACTTGCGTCGAATCGCAATCGG
>Ga0209137_1000039_pt1 | contig 138724 bp, 195 predicted proteins | sample SaaInl5LU_22_DNA_FD_184642 | JGI IMG/M metagenome (GOLD analysis project Ga0209137, IMG submission 184642) | Marine microbial communities from expanding oxygen minimum zones in the Saanich Inlet - ESP_105LU_22_DNA (SPAdes) (version 2) | ecosystem: Environmental > Aquatic > Marine > Intertidal...
TGTGTATCAGTACCATGCGGCAATTCTGAATTAATAATAGTAGGTATACCATCATGAATATGTGTGTAAATCGGATCTATTTTTATTTTTCTTGAAGCTTTAATATAAGCATCTCTATCTCCAGACAATCGTAATTTTTTTATATAGTCAGGTTCTTCATACCAATAAGTTGGTGCTGGATCTGGTGATAGTGGTATCATTAATACAGCTGTCCTATATGTATCAATGTGAATAGGCATTGTCCAATCTCCAACAATCTTAATAAATTGAAAATTGACGCTATATGGTAGTTGATTATTGATTTGTTTAATGCATGGAACTTCTAAATAGCCATCAGGATTTTCTGCACGAATATACCTGCCAGTAGGCCTATCATCCCACCGATTCCCAAAATCTAAAGTTTTAAAAAATTCTAAGCATGCTTCTTTATCGTAAGATAGCTTACTTAGAGGGATAACATAATCATTCATTTAAGTATTTATCCTAAGTTATTGATTATGTTTCAGATAAAAAAATGCATTTTATTTTAAAAAAGTGCATTTTAGGGGTTTACATTTGCTAAAAAGTATGGTAGAATATACTTATAAAATGAAAAAAGGAATGTAAATGGCTATTGATAAAGAACTTTATAATCCCGTTGCTGAAATGGTTAAAATCTGTATGCGCCATCTCAAGAAAAAACAATATGAACTTGGGTTGACAACTAAAGATGTCCATACTGCAGTTAAGCATTTAGATGTTTATCGTCGTAAGAACGGCCGCAGCTGGGCTGGATATCGCATGATTAAGATCAATCTTGAATGTTGGCAATTCGGAAATAAAGTATATAGCGAATACGCCCGTTTTAATGATGATCCTACTATTGGGCAAATCAAAGTGTCTGATAATTCAGATATTCTAATGTGTTTGGTTGCGCATGAAGTATCTCATTATGTACAATATACACATAAATCTAAGATGCCTAAATATCTACGTGATAAGTCAAAAAATGATCGTGGTCATGGAGATTGTTTTCAAACAATTTACAGATATCTTCGTCAGGGATTAGTAAATCCAGCTATAGCTGAACGACGCCAAAAGCTATTAGCTGAACGACGCCAAAAGCGAAAGGAGGCTGCATAATGAAACGCATTACTAAAGGAATGAAAGTTTATATGTGGGATTATTATAATAGCTCTGTCACAGTTAGTGTTGTACAACCACATGAAGAAATTATTGGTGAAGTGCTTAACGATGGTGATACCATTCGAATTAAATCGATTATGGATGGCAACATCTATACCGCACAAACTAGTCATGTATTTGAAGTAGGCACAGGGCCAATCAAAAATATTGTTTATGCTGATGAGAATAATGAATGTTAAGCGAAATTATTGCAACATTGTTATTTTCTTTAGGAGCAACAGAAGTAAACACTAGTAAAGAATTCGAATGTCTTGCTAAAAATATATATTTTGAATCGCGCAATCAATCTTCTAGTGGGCAGATCGCTGTTGCTATGGTAACTTTAAATAGAGTCAAAGATGATAGATATCCTAATACAATTTGTGGTGTAGTAACCCAAGGATATCATTCTAAGTGGTGGAAAGAGACTCATAATAAGCACGTACCAATTAAACACAAGTGTCATTTTTCTTGGTATTGCGATGGATTAAGTGATAGAATTCGAGATAAAACTGCGTATGAACATGCTAAAAAAATAGCCAATAGCGCATTATCAATTAGTAATTCTAATATTGATCCAACTGATGGTGCAACTCACTATCACAGTAAAAACGTTGATCCAGCGTGGAATAAACAAAAAACTTATATAGGTACTATTGACGATCATCTATTTTATAGATGGGAAAAGAACTAATGAGTGATGGAGCTAGGTGGAGATAATAAATGGAACGTCATGAAGAATACATGAAAAGAAGAATAAGAGAAGAAGAAGAAAAAGAAAGTAAAACTGAAACAATTATTCTTTTATCTGATGTAATTGAGTCTAAAATAAGAAAAGAACAAGAACTTGAATACTATCAAAAAGAATTAGAAAAACTTGTAGAAAAAATGGGTTGGATTCGCAAAGAGATTGATGTAACAAATATCATCATTGATATAATCTCAAATGAAACAGTTTTAGAGATTCCAGGAACAAAACAAGCCCGTTTAGTAAATTCTTTTTCTAAAAAATAACTAAGTTATTGTTATAACACATAAACTAAATGCACTTTTTTTCAAATTAAGTGCATTTTTTTGTTTACAAAGGTTCTTTTTTATGATATAATATACTTATAAAATGAAAAGAGGATGTTGATCATGTTAAAAATCGTTAAAGTTTCTGAAGGTTTCTATAAAGCAACTAATGTTGTATCTGAGCAGGAATGTTATATTTGTCAAGATATGCTTGGCGATTTTCGTGGTTCTTGGGAAATCAAAAAGGAAGATGGTACATTTGATGCCGATGAGTCAGATGCTTATCAAAATATTGAAGAAGCCGCTCGTTGGATCGAGTGTCAAGGTGTTGTCATGAGTACTAACTTTGATGGTTCACCAATGATCCAGGAGGCAGTGTAATGTCTCAAATTATCCTTGGAATTATCTTTATGTTCGCCATGGCTTCACTTCCAATCTTGATGTTTATATAGGTTTATAATGCTACACTTTGTTGGTTTTCGAAATGATAATGATTATCTGGCTGCTGTCAGGGTTTTTGGTAGACCTGACTTTATCCATCTGGTTCATGATCATCGTATGTACGGTGATGTTGATGTCGACAATGATACTGTTGTCTTCTCACATAAATCAGATCCTGATCATGTTTCTCAATTCACCGATCAAGATCATGCGAGGCACTAATGGAATTTGTAGCAAGTTTAATAGTTTGTTTAATATTACTTTGGTGTCTCGCTCTTTACTGGCCTGAGGATAAAAGATGAAATATTCAGAAATAGTATTCCACACTGTGGTATTGAGTTGTGCAGCTGGTTTTTTCAGTTCACAAGCATTTGCAATAAAAGATAAAGATTGGAGTCATAATTTTTATCAGAGTTGTCCTTCTCAAGGCAAATCTAAATACTCAATGCTAAAAGAAAAAGATATTGAATTTCTTAGATTTGAAGTAAATGCTGGTGAGCGTGGTGGATGTCGAGCAGATAACAATAAGCGTAGTGGATATCAATGGCATGAAAGGATAGAACTTACTGCTGGCTATAAAGGCAATATGGAATACCTTTATCCAAATAAAAGCTATGAAATTAAATATAGAATTAGATTTGCTGAATGGACTAACCAGTGGACTGATTCAATAAACACTATTTTGCAAGTATATAATAATTGTTACAAAAGCGACAAAAAGGGTTCATGTAAACCTGCTTATATTTTATCTGTAGATAAAGGAAATCGTTTACGTGTTCGCACTCAACATGCATCTGGAAAAGATTATTATTTAAACCATATTGAGTTAGAGTCTGAGAAGACAATGGGAAACTTTATAGTCCATGATCATATTGGTAAATGGGTAGACGTTACAATTAATCTAGATATGAAGAAAGATCATTTTAATATGGTCACTAAGGTGACAAATGGAGATGAAGTCTGGAGTGCTAAGTCTGATAAGATTGTAATGAGAAAAGGCAAGAAGCCTTACATCAAATTTGGAATCTATCGCGGCGGAAGAGAAGATAATGCTCGTTCTGTCCTTGATGTAGATTTTATAAAAATAAATGCAAATTAAATGCATTTTTTTGTTTACAAGTACTAAAAAGTGTTGTATAATATACTTATAAAATGAAAAGAGGAAATGATTATGTTGACAACAAATGAAATGGCTAAACTTCAAGTTCTTATGGCAAAGGCTGATCTCACACAATTTGATCAAATGGCTGAGATGTTTAACACCACTCGCCGCATGAAAAATAATGCTATCAAGCATACTTTCAGTGTAGGACAAAATGTGAAATGGACTGGAAGACGTGGTGCTATGAATGGCACTATTCAAAGAATTAACAAGAAAAATATTGTGGTGAATGCCGGCTCTGCTGGTATGTGGAATGTATCACCATCACTTTTAATTGCTGCTTAAGGAGCATATATTATGGCACATCAAGTTGAAACAATGGCGTACGCAGGCGAACTTCCATGGCATGGTCTTGGAGTTCCTGTCTCAAATGATCTTACTCCAAATCAAATGCTTGAAAAAGCTGGTTTGGATTGGAAAGTTCAAGAGGTTGAGTCTTTCATCGAGTTCAATGGTGAACGTAAATCAACTGGTCAAAAGTCTTTAGTACGTGAGACAGATGGAAAAATTCTAACCAATGTTGGTGAAAATTGGAAGCCACTTCAAAATGAAGATGCTTTTGAGTTCTTTGGAGAATATGTTCTTTCTGGTCAAATGGAAATGCATACTGCTGGATCACTAAAGGGTGGTCAAATGGTATGGGCATTGGCAAAAGTCAGTGAGTCATTTGATCTCTTTGGTGGTGATCAAGTTGATTCATACTTCTTGTTCTCTAACCCACACCAATATGGTAAGTCAATTGATATTCGATTTACTCCGATTCGTGTTGTATGTAATAATACACTTTCACTTTCACTTAATATGAATGCTGAACGTGCAGTAAAAGTTGGCCATCGTGTTGACTTTAATCCTTCTGAAGTAAAAGAAGCTCTTGGGATTGCATCTGAAAAGCTAGCAACTTATAAAGAAATGGCTGAGTTTCTTGGTAAAAAGCGCTTTACAATGGATTCACTTATTGAATATTATAATACAATCTATCCACGTACTGCAGACAAAAAAGTTCAAGGTAAAGAATTATCTGCTGATACATTGTCTCGTAATGCAAAGCTTTGTCTTGAAGCTCTTGAGTCTCAGCCCGGTGCAGAATTTGCTGAAGGTTCTTGGTGGCAGGCTTATAATTCACTAACATATATCACCGATCATGTACAAGGTCGTAATGCAGATAACCGTTTGTATTCATCTTGGTTTGGTGGAAATCAGGTGCGTAAAAAGAATGCTCTTGAAACAGCTATTAAGTTTGCAGAAGTAGCTTAATTCTGTATTCTTTCTGTAAACATAAAACGCTACTTCAAAAGGGGTAGCGTTTTTTTCTGTTATAAATACTATTATAAACTCACAGATTACGGTTTAATTAAATGTTAAAGTTTAGACAGTATATAACGGAGGACGCAATGGCAAGCTATAATGAGCTTAAATTAAGTGACATTACTCGCCGTGGTAGAGATCCGATTGTTATTGACAAAATCAAAAATACTAAAGGATTCTTAGTCAAAAAGGGTGAGTTCTATGTTGACAAAAATTCTAAAGCAGCAGAAGAATTAGTATCTCAGATTGCTAATCCTCCAAAAGGATATAAGGTTACATTGCCAGGAAAGCTAAATGGTAGAAATGCTAATCTTGTATTTCCTAATGACTTTCTTAAAGATGCATCTCTTGGTGGTAAAGGAGCTGGCTCAGGTACAGCAGCTGAAGATGCAGCTTTAACTAAATTTAGAATTGAAATAGAAAAAGCAATTGAAAAAGAAAATGAAGCAGAAATTAAAATAAATGTTGGTGGAAGAACAATTGAGATTTGTGGGATTGAGTCTACACCAGGTGTTCCTAAAGCAGACTTTCATTTTGTAAATGCTATGGGACAAGAAGTAGCATGGTTGTCCCACAAGGCCGGATCTAAACCACAACACTTTCAACAATATGGCGGATTAAGCGATCGCTCTTTGAGTAATAACTCAGAAGTAAAACAATTTATGACTGATATAATAGATATGTTTCCAGAGGGATTAAGCTCAGGGCAAAGTGTTTATCGTATTTGTAAAAATAAAGACTTAATCATGAAGTCAGTGTATGGTATTGATTTTGGAAAATCTCGTGGTAGAAATAACGTCGATGAATTTCATCAAGGTGATATGAAATTAGTCAAAAGCGGCTCAGTTTATAAAATCAAATCTACGCACTCTGGTAGAAATGGATCTCCCTTAGTTGGTGCTGGTTATGAGCCAGTATTTTTTGCTCGTTATACAACAGATCGTGGTGCTAATATTGCTGGAAAGTTTTTATCAAAAGCTAGAGTTGGTATTTTTCCAAAAGCAAAAACTGTTAGTACAACAAAAGAAATTTAAATTAATTGAAAAAAACTGTGTACTTTTAGCAGAATATTTGGTATAATATAACTATAAGTTCAAAGGTAAAGGAAGTATAATGGCACAATTTAGTAAAATCCGTAATGATTTTCTAAGAAATGGCCCATCAAGAAACGATGACCTTTTTGAAGTCATGATGCTTGCTGCAAATAGAAGTGGAGTCATCGTTGATTCGGATAATCCGTTACCCGTTTCTATTGGCGGTGAATCAATTACAATTACTGGGCCCGTGTCAATCCCTGGTGAAGTGGAAGTCAGCAATGACGAAGGTGATCCATTACACGTTGATATCGTCGGTCAGACTTTTAACTTAATGCTTGATAGTGCTTCTCATATTAACGTCAATGTTACTAGTATACCTGAAGTTGAAGTTAAGAATGATGTGGGCAATCCACTTAAAGTTATCGGAACTGACGTAAATCCTTGGGGTAAGCAAGTGTTGTTGGTTGATGACGATACTGTACAACACACTTCTAAAAACCGTCGCAAGGTGTCTACATTCGAATTAACAGACTTTGCTACATATACACAAAGCAAAGATGACGACATCTGGGACGAACAGATTTCAGGAACAGCCAGTGCCGCGCATGACGAATATCAGGCTATGGTTTTACTCGAAGTGGGCGGTACAGCAGGTGATGAGATTAAACGCCAAACCAAGCGTGTTCAGAGATATATACCAGGACGGCAAAGCGAAATGTCTATGGTATTTCGTTGGTATCCACTTCTTCCTGGTATTCGTAGACGCGTTGGGTTATTTGATGAGGGCAATGGCGCATACTTTGAAGAAGAAGGGTCTACATTTTACTGTGTGATTCGCAGAAATACATCTGGAGGAATAGTTGAAACTCGTGTTGCTCGTGATGATTGGAGCGATGACAAACTGGATGGTACAGGTCCGAGTGGTATCGTATTTAATCCCTCTGCCATACAACAAATCATTATTGAATATGAATGGTATGGGGCAGGACAGGTAGAGTTTAAATTTGTTATTGACAATAATGCTCATGCAATACACAAATTTAATCATGCTAATAGAATTGAAAATACATGGTCAGGAAATGCTGCACTACCAGTAAGGGTGGAACTGGCCAATGTCACAGGGGTTTCTTCTGGGCCACATTACTTTTGGCAAGGTTCACATTCATTTACTTCAGAGGGTACAACCACACTAATAGGTAGGCAGAAGAGTCAGTCAAGTCCAATCACAGGGCACACACTCAGCTCAGCCAACACATTCTATCCTGTGGTTGCTATTAGATTAAAAAGTACCGCACTCAACTCAGTGGTCATACCAGACTTTTATGCTGGAGCAACGTTAGATAATACAAATATCTTTATTAGGGTATTGGAAGGTGCTGTCATCACAGGTGGCACTTGGATCAGTTATGATTCTGAAAGTGCTGTGGAATATAACATTACCGGTACCGCACTGAGCAACGGAACTATTTTAGACACGGTGTATGTTAGTTCCGGCAACCAAGGTACTGCATATAAACTACCAGAACGTGCTATCACACAGTTGACGAGAAATACCACAACTACGCTGGGTGACACACCTGCTACATTTGTAATCGCTGTTGCCGCAACCGGCGCCAACAAAGACGGTTGGGCCAGTTTAGGTTGGATCGAGGTACGATAATGGAAAAATTTAGTTCTTTTATAACTGAACAAAAAAACACCCATATGACTCACATCGAGGATAAGGTTATCTACGGTGGAGTCAAAGGAACACGTGATGCCATTTTAGCTCTACGTTCTCTTCGTGATATGCTAAGTGGCAAACATGCTGGTAATGTTTCAGTTAAATGGGATGGAGCACCAGCTATTTTTGCTGGTATCGATCCACGTGATGGAAAATTCTTTGTAGCAAAGAAAGGTATCTTTAACGTTAACCCTAAAGTATATAAGACAAATGCCGATGTAGAAGCTGACACTTCTGGTGATTTGGCAGATAAACTTAAATTAGCTCTTAAATATTTACCCGCACTGGGTATTAAAGGAGTCATTCAAGGAGATTTTTTGTATGGCCCAGGAGATCTTAAGACGAGTAAAATTGCGGGTGAATCGTATCTTACATTCCATCCGAATACTATTGTCTATGCAGTTCCTGAGAAATCGGAAGCAGCTAAAGCAATTAAAAGTGCTAAAATCGGAATTGTCTGGCATACAACGTATACTGGAAAAACATTTGAAACGATGAAAGCGGGTTATGGTGTTAATGTTGCAAAGTTAAATAAGTCACCAAACGTTTGGTCTCAAGATGCTATGCTAAGAGACATGACTAATCTGACAATGAGTGAAAAAGAAACAAATGAAGTAAATAGCCATCTAAAAAATGCTGGATTTCTTTTTAATAAAATTGCAGGTTCAACTCTTAAAACATTAGAAGCAAACGAAACGCTAGCAAGACATATTGAAACTCATGCTAATTCGTTTGTGCGGAAAGGTGAAGTACCACCACCTGCAAATAAAAGAACACAATCTCTTATTCAATTTATTAAACAAAAATACCAAAAAGAAATTGATAAACGTAAAACAGAAAAAGGAAAGTCTGCTCAACAAAAACAGTTAGATGCATTACTTACTTTCTTTTCTGATTCAAATAAAAAATCACTAGAAAATATGTTTGAATTGCAAAGAGAACTTGTTTTAGCTAAACTAATTCTTATAAATAGATTAAATAAGTTGAGTACTGTTAGTACTTTTCTTAAAACTAAAAAAGGTTATCGTACAACAGATCCAGAAGGTTATGTAGCAATCGATAAACTTGGTGGTGATGCGGTGAAAATTGTTGATAGGATGGAATTTTCCTATGCTAACTTTTCACCCGACGTTTTGAAAGGCTGGGATAAAACTGGCCGATAAATATATTAAATGGGATAAACCAGGGAGAATATAAAATGGCATCAATGTCATTTAAAAAATTCATTATAGAGAACCGTGTTGACAATAAAGATGATGTCAGCGAAGAACTCTCTATTCAAGGTCGTCGTAAATTAGCACGATCAGCAAAACGGCGTAAGACTCGCTTGGCCATGGCAAAGAAAAGAGCCATGAGAAGGCTAGCATCTACTAAGGTTTTAAAGGGTAGATCTCGCAGAGCAGCTCGAGCAACATTTGCAGACAAATTGGCTGGCTCAGGTAATAAAAAATCTGAAGTCTCAGTAGCTAAAAAGAAACAAATTGAAAAGCGTTTAAAGCAAGGTGGTTGGCAACAACGTATTGCTATTATGCAACGCCGCTTAATGCCAAAGAAACGGCGCGCGGAGATTGCTAGAAAACGATGATCAGTTCATTCAAATCATATTTAATTGAAGAAGAGAAAACTCTTTATTTTGTGTGGGGTCGTATGAATCCACCAACGGCTGGCCATGAGAAATTATTAGACTTTCTTAAGCAAAAAGCTGGCAATAATCCATTTAGAATTTATCTTACTCAATCAGAAGACGACAAAAAGAATCCTATTCCATTCGTGCAAAAAGTAAAGTTTGCACGTAAAGGTTTTCCACAATATGCTCGCCAAATTATGTTAGATAAAGGTGCTAGCACACTTCTTAATCTTATGACAATTTTTCATAAAGAAGGTTTCAAAAAGGTTGTTATTTGTGCTGGCTCAGATAGAATACGAGAATACGATATTTTACTGAATAAGTATAATGGTGTAAAGAGTAAGCATGGCTTTTATAACTTTGAAAATATTTCAGTACTTAATGCTGGTAACAGAGATCCAGATTCAAAGGGTGTTGAAGGTGTTTCAGGTACAAAACTAAGAGGCTTTGCTGAAAATGGCGATTTCACTACATTCGCGCAATATATGCCTAAAAAGCTTTCTACAGCAGATACAAAAGCTGTATATAATGCTGTAAGAAAAGGTATTGGTCTTAAAGAACAAAACAACTTTAAAAATCACATTCAACTTGAGCCTGTTTCTGAAATTCGCGAATCGTATATGCGCGATAATTTATTCAGTGTTGGTGAAGAAGTTGTTATTAAAGAAAATGGCATTGTAGCTACTATCGAATATCTTGGAGCTAATTATCTTATTGTAGAATCCAAGGGTGAAAGATGGCGCAAATGGTTAGACGGTGTTGATAAAGTAAATCCAGATGACATGCGTAGAGATTCATATGTTAATGCTCCATATCAAGCTCCAGGTTATGAAAACCTAATGGTTGAAAAGAAAGTATATCATAGTGGTTTAAGTAAATCTACTCAAGCCAAACGTAAAGCGCAATTTAATAAACAAGCTAAAATGGATGACGATGATCCAGCTGCATATAAACCAGCTCCAGGCGATGCTACAGCTAAAACTAAAACAAGTAAACATACTAAAAAATTCAGGGATATATTTGGCGATGATTAATTTTAAAGAATATTTAGAAGAATCCGCGAAAGAAGGACTTAAAAATAAAGCTGCTAAATCTGGCATGCCATATGCTATTTTGAAAAAAGTCTATGATAGAGGAATGGCAGCATGGAAATCAGGTCATCGTCCAGGAACCACTCCACAACAATGGGGCATGGCTCGAGTCAATTCATTTGTAACAAAATCATCAGGAACGTGGGGCAAGGCAGATAAAGACCTTGCAGCTAAAGTAAGAGGATAAAAAAATGCCATTAAAAGTATCAGACGGAATGAAAGCGTGGATTTCAGATTTTGAAAATTCTGACGCGCCACAATTTAAAGGAAAATCAGAAGATGAGCGCCGCAAAATGGCAATTGCCGCTTACATGGATGCAAAGCGTGGCAGTAATAAAGAAGATGTTAAAGAGGCAATGACTCCTAAACAGAAAGCTGAGTTAGCAAAACAAGTTGCAGCCTTTAAAGCTAAAGGTGGCAGTGTAAAGAAGCTTGCTCCTGGAAAAGCCCAAGGTTACCATGGTAAAGATGATCCAGGTAAAGATATGCATGGCATGATGGATAAAGGTGATACTAGAAAAATTGGTACACGTAAAAAAGTCAAGTCTATGGAAGCAACTCAGGTTGACGAAATGCAGATTTATCGTGTAGGTCATAGAAGTATAAGTGGAAACGTACATGCCAAAGACGAAGATCATGCAATGGAGATCTTAAGAAAGAAAGGTGTCAAAGGCAAGATCACTCTGACTCATAGAGGAGCAGTAAAAGATAGAATTAGGAATTCAAAAACTGGCAAGCCTATGGCATATGCACCTAATGAATCTGTGGAAGTCAACGAAATATCTATTGAAGAGAATTATGTAGTTCAAAAATATATCGGCAATAAAAAGGATGGCCCAGCAAAATCTTTCGGTGGTGATCTGAAGAAAGCCACTGCGCATGCTACTAAAATGGGCAAGGACTATAGAGTACATAAAGAGTCCACCAATGTTGATATGCATGAAGGTTATAATATTTTCACCTTCGAAGGTGATAATCCTCCTTTTGCTGGTCCATATAAAAAAGCTGGTGAGCCACGTAAAGATAGATTTGGTAATACCATTAAGCCATCAAACGTAGCTAGACATCTTGCTAGATCAGCTGCTCAAAAAATGGCTGATAAGCAAAAGAAAAAACCAATTCAAGCTCAAAAATCATGTAGTGAAGAAGTTGAATTGGATGAAGCAGCAGGTGGAATGTTCTTTAAAGTATCAGTATCAGGTTTACCAGATATTGTTATGATTGGTAGATCACCAGGCGATGTTAAATCACAGCTTCGTAAAATTGTTAAACAGCCATCAATGATTACTGATGTTGAACGCATGACTAGAGCTGAAGTTAAAAAGCGGTACCGCGATCTTGCTTTAGGTGATATGGAAGATGATGATTTGCAAACTTCTGAGTCGACTCAAGCATATTCTGCAACAATGAAGAAGCAACAATCAGATAGTGATAAGTCAATATTAAAACCAGGCGAAGCAGATAAGATTTCTAAAATTCGCCAAATGATGGCTAAAGAGCGTGAAGCTCAAAGGAAAAAGAAATGAAATCTTTAAGTGTAATTAGAGAAGAAAATGACGCTGCATCTCCAGATGAAGCTTCAATGGCAGAAAAGCAATTAGATTTCATCATGCATGCTGCAGATGAAATTGCAGAACATATCGAAGAAGGTGGAGAATTTCCAGAATGGATGCAGAATAAATTAACTAAAGCACATTCTGAAATGCAATCTCTCTATTCTAATATTGATCATGGCGATGAAGATGACGACGATGAAGATGAGGAAGACGATGATTAAAAAATGGATTACGTCTAGACTAAACGAACGCACCACATTAGACGGTGCAGTATTAGTTGCTGCAGGAATTGCATTTTTAATTTTTAAACCGATTGCTAGTCTAGTAGCTTATGCCGCTATTGGATATGGAGCATGGACTATTTGGAAAAGGGAAAACTAATGTCTGTCAATTTGGCTAAAGATAAATTGGGTGAAGCTGCTAAGTTAATTGGTGTAGCCAAAGAAACATTTGCAAATTCTCCTGAAAAGCAAAAAAGAATTAATCATGCATTAAGATCTATTGCTGAAGCATTAAGAGCTTTAAGAGATACTGAGTAATGAAAAAGCTTAGAGAAATTCGAGAAGGATCTGAAACTTGGGAAGCAGGTTATGACCGTAGAGTTGTAAAGACTACTAAGCCTGAGCATAAAGAAAAAGGCTATAACTGGCGTATCAAAGGTAAAGATCGTCCTGAGATTTCTATTAAACTATATAAACAAAAGCCATCACAGGCAGAGTTCAATAAACAAATGAAAAGAGTAGCGGGGCATGAGTTTGGATAAGTTTAGAGATTTTGTATTTGGATTATACGAAGGAACACATGTTCCTTTAGAGACACCAATGCTTGAAGCATCAGAAGGTCCAGAATTAAACTCTCCAAAAAGATCTGGTGGTCCAAAAAAATATGTTGTCTATGTTAAAAATGCAAAGGGCAACGTAGTAAAGGTTAATTTTGGAGATGAAAAGGGTGGCCTTTCTTCAAAGATTAACGACCCAGAAGCAAGAGCTTCATTTGCTGCAAGACATGATTGCGCAAATAAGACTGATAAAACAACGCCAGGTTACTGGTCATGTAGATTACCTCGTTATGCAAAGCAGTTAGGATTGAGTGGTGGCGGAAGTTATTTCTGGTAACCCATATATAGATGATGGGAATGTTCGAACTTTTGATGTAACTAAACCAAGCGAAGATTATGTTTGGCACAGAGATAAAGAAGATCGAATTATAGAAGTATTAGAAGGTGAAGGTTGGCAATTACAATTTGAAAATTGTTTACCTTTTCTTTTAAAGGAACATATGAAATTTGAGATACCTAAAGGTGAATACCATAGGTTACTTAAAGGACATGATAACTTAGTAATTAAGATTGAGAAACATAATGGCTAAAGTAAAAGCATCACTAATGAATAAGGCTATTCATGAGCCCGTTATTAAAAAGACTAGTATTGGTGGAAGAAATACCTCTATTACTCTACAAGGCATGAATAAACATAAAAGAAGAAGCTTTAAAAAGTATAGAGGACAGGGTAGATAATTCAATGGCTGACAGTAATTCACAACGACTTGATCGTATCGAAGAAAAACTAGATAAACTAACCGAAGCAATGATATCATTAGCTCGTGCGGAAGAGCGTATTGTGAATTTGCAAGCTGATCATGAAGAAATGTATTCTAGAATTGGCAAAATTCAAACAAAATTAGATTGTATTGAGCGTAAAGTAGAACAAAATAATAGAACCGTAGATATTATAAATAGAATAGCATATGGTTTACTGTTGGCTGTCGCCGGTTATATTGCCGATGCATGGTTTAATATTTTTTAAGACGGAGAAAAAAATGTCTTTAGAAGAAGCAAAAAAATTGGATGCTGTTGGGCAAGAAGATGGCGACGTTGATAACGATGGCGACGTTGATAAGTCTGACAAGTATCTTTTAAAAAGAAGAAAAGCAATTTCAAATACTGCAAAAGAAGATGAGCCTAAAAAGACTGGCAAAGACAAAGAAATCGCAGTCATGAATCCTAAAAAAGAAGAAAAGAAAACAGCCACAACCGAGGGTGTACTTTCCTTTAGACAAAAACTAATGTCTGTTTTTGAAGCTAAAAAACAGCCTGCAGATTCTGGCACTGAAGCTGAAAAGATGGATTCTAAAGATTCTCCTGGCGCCAAGAAAATGCGTGATGATAATAAAGATACTGGTGAATATCATGACCTTGAAGACAAAGGACATGACGATGCAACAAAGGCTGGTAGAATTACTAAAAAGGCTCCTGCTAGATCAAATGATCAAGATACTGGTGACAAAAAGATTGTTAACCCACAAGCAAAAGTAAAAGAAGCAGCATCATTTAGCTCAATGCTTTCTAGCGTTAACAATGCATATAATTCAATGTACCAAAAGAAGGATCAAAAAGATGGCGATTAAAGGACCTAAAAACGCAACACCAACACTTCGTGGTTGGGTATCATCTAAAGGCGAACTTTTAAAAGCACAAAAGATTTCTCAAGCACAACTTGATGAATACTTTGGTGCTGCTCCAGTAGCTGCTCCAGCTCCTCAATTATTAACAGAAGCTGAACCTACTATTGAAGTACCAGTAGAGCCAACAGAAGAATTGCTTATTGACCACACACTAATGCCGATTGATGAGCCAGTTGACGTAGCACCAAAGCCGGCCGCTAAAAAAACTAAAATTCGTCGCTACGGGCGGTAGTATTTCATATACATAATTACATGATGATATTTAATGAACTTACTGAAGAGAATTTATTTCTTTTCGCTGCTAAAAACTATTATAAACCGCAGTTTACTGATATTGATGAATTTTATGAAGATATAAAAAGATTTAAATATATTAAGCGATTGCTTAATCGTTATATAGATCAAGGCGAGCTGGCTGAAAGATTAATACTCAATCATTTAATTGTGGTATGCAATTCTTTTACTATACCAGCCGCCTTATCTATTTTAGATCTAAAATTAGATGATAAACATTGGCCCGTAATTAAACCTTTTTTAGTTTATCTAAGATATATAAAAGACGATGAATATACTGGTATTGTTATGGATCAAACTGTCGTAAATGTATTAAGGAAAATCTAATGGGTATTATTAAACGTGGTGCAGATTTAGTCTATGCATTTAGATTTGTTAAGATGTTAGCAACTGATTGGAAAGATTGGGATGCATTTAAAACTGGCTTAATTGATGAAAATGGTCAACGTATTAAATCGGTTAAACTAGACAATGACGAAAAAAAATCTGCATATACTCCTTTTATTCGCTTGTGTGCTAATATTAAACGGATGCTCGCCAAAATCCCTGGTGGCGGATCAAAACTCGGGTCCTTTGCAGCTGCTTTGTATCTCATTAAAGAACAATATGGAATTAGTGACAATAAATTGGCTAAAATCTTGTCAGAACACGACATTAGACTAGATGAAATTTTATTAGAACAATCAGAATGGTTCATTTTAAACGATCTTCAATTGTCTCCAGGTATATATAAGATTAAGGAAAATAAAATTCTAAATTCTACTTTTGAACAAATGGTTTATGCCAAAGATCAAATAAGAATTAAAGAAGATTGTTATCCTATTGGAGATATCTTTGGTATTAGCATATATGAAGCGACACATATTAAAACAAATCAAACCATTTATATTTCAGCTAATGAGATTGTAAAATGACAAAAAAAATTCCAACTGTCGAAACAGTTACAACTGCCGCAATTCCAAATCCAGCTGATACCGCTATGGGACCTAAAGTTACAATGACTGATGTTACAGACAAACGTCGGCGTAAAGATAAAGTTCCAGTTCTCCTTAAAAGATTCAGAAAATACGTTCAAGATTCAGATGGCTAGACTATATTTAATTCTCATTATTCTAGGAGTATTGGGCTCTATTGGCGCCGGTGCTTTTTGGTATTATAATAATACTCAAGAAAGAATTAAAATACTAACTGAAAATAATGCTAAACTTGAAATTGCGTTAGAAACTAGCCAAGCTTCTATTGATTCTTTACAAGAAGATATGGCAAAATTTTCTGAATTAAACCAAAAGCTTTCGGTTGCATTACAAAAAGCGGAATCTTATGGTGATGAATTAAGATCTAAATTGAGCAAATTGAATCTTGTTGTATTAGCATTAAAAGATTCAAAGGTATTAGAAGGAAAAATGAATGGTGCTACAGCAAACTTATGGCGCAGTTTTATGGAAGATACTGGTAATACCAATAGTCCTCCTATCCCTGAATGGCTGCAGTCTATTCCCACAGGAGCCGGAAATCAAAGTAGTGACGAAGGTGGAAAAAACCCAAGTCCCATTGATAGCCCGTCCGAAGCCACTAAGCCTAACTGATACAAGAGTTTTTGTTGTCACTAAAGACAATTACGACCAATTCGTAAAAGAGTTTACCGATATTAATGGTGAACTAGTGTTTGTTGCTTTAGCAATGAGAGATTATGAAAATTTAGCTTTAAATATTGCTGATATTCGTAGATACTTGAATCAACAAACAGAAATCATTGTTTATTACGAAAAAGCTGTTACTCCTCAGCCTGATCAAAAACAAGCAAAATAAGTAGTTTACATATGCAACAAAATGTTGTATAATATATCTTTAATTGAGGTAGGGCAGAGATGACTTTGAAAATACAAAAAAATAAGGACAATTTATTAGCCGATTATGCTATAGGAATGTTGAAAGATTTCTATATGCGCAGTCATGAGAAATCTCCACAAGAAGCGTTTTTGCGAGCTGCAAAAGCATGGTCAACTTTTAAAGGAGAAATGGATGCTGACCTCGCTGCACGTCTTTACGATTATGTCAGTAATAAGTGGTTTATGTTTGCTTCCCCAGTCTTATCGAATGCTCCAAACGGAGTAGCAAACGACAAAGGCCTTCCAATCTCGTGCTTTCTTACTTATGTCCCAGATAGTTTGGAAGGTCTCATTAGCCATTCTTCTGAGCTTCGTTGGCTTTCTGTTCTCGGTGGTGGTGTCGGCGGACATTGGTCTTCTGTGCGCACAGTGTCTGATAAAGCTCCAGGTCCTATCCCTTTCCTACATACTGTCGATGCTGATATGATTGCTTACCGTCAAGGTAAGACACGTAAAGGTAGCTATGCAGCATATATGGATGTATCTCATCCTGATATTGTAGAATTTTTGAATATGAGAATTCCAACTGGTGACGTTCAACGTAAAGCACTAAATCTTCATAATGCAATTAATATTTCTGATGCATTTATGGAGGCTGTAATGTCCGGCCTAGATTGGGAGTTAAAAGATCCATCATCAGGTAAAGTATCAGAAACTATTAATGCAAGAAAATTGTGGGAACGCATTATTGAAGTGCGTTTCAGAACAGGTGAACCATATTTGAATTTTATTGATACAGCAAATAATGATTTACCACAAAACCTAAAAGACTTAGGATTAAAAATTCATGGTTCAAATCTTTGTAATGAAATTCATTTGCCTACCAATGCTGACCGTACTGCGGTTTGTTGCCTTTCATCTCTCAATCTTGAGTATTACGATGAGTGGAAGAATACCAAAATTGTCGAAGATATCGTTACTATGCTTGACAATGTACTCGAATATTTTATCGAAAACGCTCCAGATGAGATCAGCCGTGCAAAATATTCGGCTGAACGTGAAAGATCAATTGGTCTGGGAGCGATGGGCTTCCACTCATTATTACAACGACACGGGGTTGCTTGGGAAAGTGAAAAGGCTCAAGAGATTAATATTGTCGTATTTTCCACAATCAAAGAACGAGCGATCGCGCAAACGATCAGATTGGCTGTAGAAAGAGGAGAATATCCAGATGGAATTGGTACAGGTCGAAGAAATGCTCATCTTATGGCTATTGCTCCAAATGCATCAAGTGGTATCATTTTATCTACTAGTCCTTCTATTGAACCATCAAAAGCTAATGCTTATACGCATAGAACAAGAGCAGGATCTTTTTTAGTTAAAAATAAATATCTTGACGATATTTTAACAAGACACGCTATAAACAATGATGCGACATGGACATCTATTATTACTAATAAGGGATCAGTTCAACACTTGCCCGAGCTCACCGAAGGCGAAAAAGCGATATTTAAGACTGCGCAGGAACTTGATCAGACTTGGGTCATACAGCATGCGGCAGATCGACAATCGTTTATCTGCCAAGGCCAGTCGGTTAATTTGTTCTTCCCCGCCGGTGCAGAAAAATCTTACGTTAATAAGGTACACATCAAAGCATGGAAAGAAAAGCTTAAGGGATTATATTACCTTCGTACAGAAGCAAAATCTCGTGCTGAGAATGTATCAGAAAAGGTCGAAAGAGTGGCCTTACAAGGCGACATGAGAACTGTTGTCTATGGTAAAGCAAATTGTCCATTCTGTACTGCAGCAAAAGAAGAATTAAGTTTACATGGTATGCCATATGATTATATTGACCTAGAAGAAATAGGTAAAACTGCCAAGGAAGTTACTGGCCGTGATGTGAAAACGGTACCACAGATTTACGTAAATGGTCAATACGTTGGTGGATATGACGAATTGATGACCTTTTTAGAACAACCAATAACAATCGAAGAAGGCAGCGAATGCCGAGCATGCGAGGGATAATATGCCACTATTAGAAATATCAAAAACATATAAACCATTCTTGTATCCATGGGCTGTTGAGCTTACAAAGAAACATGAAGAAATTCATTGGATCGAAGATGAAGCTGAACTCTCTGAAGATATTCAAGATTGGAGAACTAAACTAAGTGATCAAGAGAAAGAGTTTATTACTCAAGTTCTTAGACTATTTACTCAATCTGATGTTCAGGTTGGAGAAAACTATTTTGAACTATTGATCCCAAAATTTAAAAATAATGAAATTCGTAATATGTTGGGTTCCTTTGCTTCACGTGAAGGTGTACACCAAAGAGCTTACGCATTATTAAATGATACTCTTGGATTACCAGATGAAGAATTTCACGCATTTCTAGAATATAAAGAAATGGCTGATAAGATTGACTTTATGTCTAATGGTGACACTGGTTCTCATACTGGTCTTGCCCTTGCATTAGCTCAGTCAGTCTTTAACGAAGGAATGTCACTCTTTGCATCATTCGTTATGTTGTTGAACTTCCAACGGTTTGGCAAAATGAAAGGAATGGGCACTATTGTTGAATGGTCTATTCGTGATGAGTCTATGCATGTTCAAGGAAATGCAAAGTTATTCCGTACATTCTGTGATGAACACCCAAGAATTGTAAATGATGAATTAAAATCTAAAATTTATCAAATGGCTAAAGACGCAGTAAAGTTAGAAGATAGATTTATTGATCTTGCATATGCTGAAGGTGAAATTCAAGGGTTAACTAAAGAAGAAGTCAAAACTTATATTAGACATATTGCTGATAGACGTCTTCTTCAACTTGGAATGAAACCAAAATTTAACCAAAAAGATAATCCATTGCCTTGGCTTGATTGGGTTTTAAATGGAGCATCACACGATAATTTCTTTGAAAAGCGTGTGACTGAATACTCTGTTGTTGGTATGGAAGGTGATTGGGGCTGGGATCAAACAGAAACTGTGGAGGCTGCTTAGTGGAATACCGTATCGAATGTCAAGAATGCGAAGAATCTAGTATTCTTGTTATGGATCAAGAACCAGAATATTGTCCAAATTGTGGACGAAGAGCAGACGCTGATACTCTTAGAGAACCATTAGATTTCGACGATGAAACTGATTTAGATGGGTGTTAAATGAAATTAGGTGATTATGACTTGAATGAGCTTTCAACATCTTATTCTCAATATTTAATAGGTGTATTACAAAAGCTATTTACAAACAGACTTACTGGAGATTTAGGTGAAAACTTTAAAGATGTTATTCCTGAAGAAACAATTCCAGCAGTACAATATTGTAATACTACATCATTAAAAAATATTATTAACTATAATCGAGAGTTTATCACGTTTTTAGAAAAAGATAAAACATATCTCAATGTCGGGTCTGGTATTAATTTTTTAGAATACCAGGCTCGTGCAGAGGGATTTAATATTGAATGTACCGATATTAAAGAAACATTTCTTGTATTTGATTATTTTAGAGAATATATTAAAACACCATTAAATTTTGGCTGTGGCTTATTTGGTGATGAATTGGTACTACATCAACCAGAGTTTAAACGGTATGACTATATTATGTTCTTAAGATATGTTCCCTTTGAATTTAATAGTGATTACGAACAAGTTCATAAATTTATTACATCCTGTAAAAAATATTCTGACCATTTAATTGTATCAATTGTTAGATCTTCTTATGCTGAATGGGGGAATTATATTGATTGGGCTGGTGATAAAGTAAATGTTTTTCATAAAGAAGATTGTGGTAACACAGCAAATTATTTTATCAAGTTATAACAAGTTATAATCTGTATACATAATAGTATGTGGATATATGAAAACAAAGAATACGCGGAAACACCAGAAGATTATCAGGGATTTGTTTACTGTATTACTGAATTAGGTAGTGGTAAAAAATATATTGGTAAAAAGAACTTTTGGAGACCAAAAACATTACCAGTTACTAAAACTCGTAAAAGAAGAGTTCGAACTCGAGTTCCATCGGATTGGTTAACTTATTATGGATCATCAGAAGTTGTCCAACAGTTAAAGGAATCAGGAGCAGAATTTCAAAGAGAAATTATAAGACTCTGTAAAACAAAAGGTGAAATGTCTTATTTTGAAGCTAAAATGCAATTCGAATTTGATGTATTATTATCAGATGAATATTATAACGAATTTATTGGATGTAAAATTCATTCAAAACATTTGAAGTTATAAATAAAATTAAGAGGATATTATGAGACAAAAATTGATCCATGAAGTTATGGAACTTGTTGAAAAACAAAAAACAAAGGCTGATAAAATAAAAGTCTTAAAAGATCACAATTACGCAGCAGTAGCTGATTATTTACGCGGAACATTTGATTCTACTATTCAGTGGAATCTACCAGCGGGTGCTCCACCATATGTAGCGTGTGAAGCACATAATACGCCATCAACATTTAATAGAAAAAACGTAGATTTAAAATACTTTGTAAAGGGTGGAGTAGGCGATCGCCTGCAAACCATCAAGCGCGAAAGTATGTTCATCAGTTTGATTGAAAGCATTGATCCAAAAGATGCTATTCTAGTTATATCTATGATCAACAAGGAAAAGCCAAAGTATATTACAAGAGCTATTATTGAGGAGGCATTTCCTAACCTATTACAAGACTAATGGAGAAACCTTACACATGACCGCTATTCAACTTGCTAGACTAAAAGAAGATTATGCACAATGCGAGAACTATGCAATAAAACTTAAAAAGCGAGGAGCAACAGATAGATTTAATAAGATCATGGAAAAGTTAGATTTCATTGATAAAAAAATAGCAGAGGTAGCCGCATAAAGTTATGTACAGACCCCTAGATGTGTGGTATAATATTATATTAATTAACGCATCTAGGGGTTTTTTATTATGAATCTTTTTATACTTGACAAAAATCCAGAAACAGCAGCACGTCTTCAATGTGATAAACACGTGGTTAAGATGATTGTTGAATCTGGACAAATGCTTTCTACTGCTCACCGTATCCTCGATGGTATTGAAATAATTAAGCCTTCTAAGTCTGGAAAGACTATGCAAAAATACTGGTTGTTGCGAGGAGAAAAAGAAAAAGTACTTTATACAGCCGTTCACCGCGGCCATCCCTGTACAGTTTGGACTATGCAATCAAGTACCAACTATGGTTGGCATTTGGTTCATTTTGTAACACTACTTGACGAGTATACATATCGGTATGGGAAAGTTCATAAGTCAATGGAATTACTTCCATATCTTATGGAACTACCACGGAATATTAAAGAAGGACCGATGACTGATTTTAAATTAGCTATGCAAGCAAATCCAGAATGTATACATGAAAATGATCCAGTCAGATCTTATCGTGAATATTATCAAACAAAACAAGATCGATTTCCTATGAAATGGACTAAAAGAGATATCCCGGAGTGGTTTAATGCCAACGTATAAATTTCGTAATAAAGACACAGATGAAGAAATAGAAATTACTATGCGAATATCTGAGTTGGATAGTTATAAAGAAAAGCATCCAAACTATATTCAATTAATTACAGGATTTCCTGGAATGATTACTCAACACGGTATGACTATTACAAAGGCTGGTCACGAATGGCAAGATCACTTAAAGCGAATCCATAAAAATGCTGGCCGCAAAAGTACTATTAAAACGTGAATAGCTATCCTCAAATTCCTGGTAGAATGTTTGACTGTACAGCTAAACATGGCTATGTTACCATTAAGCCAAATGGTACATCTAAACCATGTTGCCGTTGGGAAGACTATTCTCCAGTCATTGACGACTTTCAAAACTTTGAACAAATTCTTGATCACTTTCAAGGGGTAATTAAGACTCCGACAGAGCAGTGGCCTAGTGGGTGTAGAGCGTGCCACCGCGATACGTCTTTTGGAAGAAAGTGCGTTATTGATGGAATGAATAAGTTTATTGTTCCTACCGGTAATACCATTCAATCTTTAGAAGTTGGATTTGATAATATCTGTAATATGAATTGTGTTATGTGCAATCCAACATATAGCTCTAGATGGAATAAAATTTATAAAGAGAACAAAGACTTTTTAGATCCGTATCATGACTTTAGTGAATATAATATTCAATCTCCAATATATGATAATGTCATTCGATTAATGGAGAACAGCGATTTATCTAGACTTCATACTATTAGATTAATGGGTGGAGAACCTATGTATAGTAAGGTGACTCTTAAGTTTTTAGAGTGGTTTACTGATCGTGATGTAAGTAATATCAAATTAAAATTCAATACAAATGCTACAGTCTTTCCTCACAAATTTACAGAACTATTTAAAAAGTTTAAAGCTGTTGAACCCGAAACATCTATTGATGGAGTTGGCCAAGTTAACGAATGGGGAAGAAATGGCGGGACTTGGAAAGATATTCAAGAAGTAATTAGTTTATGGAATGAATTTGCACGTGCAAATTCAAATATAAAAATGAGAAACCATACAACAATTACTTTAGCTAATATGGAACATCTTGGTGAATTGTCTGAATGGTTAACACAATTCGATCAATATCAAGTAAGAAGAATTGGGATTGCTGCTAATCAATATATATCTTGTTTATCTACACCTAGACAATTTAGACAAGATTTGTGGAACGAACAAAACATTCTTTATGAAGATATGGATAAGTATGAAAAGTATGAAGTATTTTTAGGTCATGAGCAGAATACTACATATGAAACAAAAAAGATTATAAAATATATTGAATGGTATGATTCCCTTAATACAACTAAATTTCAAGATATATCCCCAAAAGCTTGGAAACAACTTAACACACAGGATTAATAATGAAAATCATAATTACTGGATCTAGTGGATTTATTGGTGGCCACTTAAAAGAAAAATTAAAGGCTGAAGGTAATGAAGTTATTGCATGGGATAGAAAAATCGGATTAGATATCCAAGACTTTAAACTAGAACCCAATACTGATTTTGTTATTCATTTAGCAGCTAATGCAGATGTTAGAAGAAGCATTCAATTTCCTGATGAATATTGGAAAAACAACGTAGAGCCTACTACAAAAATTCAACGGCAATGTTATTTTAATCGTGTACCTTTATTATATGCTTCATCATCTTGTATTCATTCATGGGCTAAATCTCCATATGGAACAAGTAAAAAAGTAAATGAAGAGACAGCATTTCCTGGACAAGTTGCATTAAGATTCACTACTGTTTATGGTGAAGGTGCTCGTGAATCAATGTTTATTGGGAAACTAATGAGAAATGAAATCCAATATGCGACAAACCATATTCGAGATTTTATTCATGTTAGTGATGTATTAAATGCTATTGAGCTTATTATGCTAAAGATGACCGATCCACACTTATTTCCTGAAACTAGTTTAACAGATGCTTATGATATTGGTACAGGTATCGGTAATATTGTATCTTCTTTAGCAAGAATTCGTTATCCTGGAGTAGATATTCGTGCAGGTGATCACTGTGAATCACCAGATAATACTGCAGATAATTCCAAACTAAAAGAGCTTGGGTGGGAACCTAAAGTAAATGTTGTTGACTATCTTTCTCAAGGAATAAAATAATGAGTAGCTCTAGTAAAGTTAAATATGATGATTTAATTGAATTTGAACCAATTACTGAAAATCAAAAGAAAGCATGTAGTCTATGGGATGATGGTGAAAACTTAGTACTTACTGGATCTGCCGGTACGGGCAAAACATATCTTGCTATGGCATTAGCAATGGAAACGGTTTTAGAGCGTAGTGGATCATATGATCAAGTAATTATTGTTCGATCCGTAGTACCGGTACGAGAAATTGGTTTTCTTCCAGGAAAACTAGAAGAAAAAACTGCAGTATTTGAAGCACCTTATAAAGCTATTTGTACTGAATTATTTGAAGATAAAGCAGCTTGGCAAAAATTAACAAATGCTAAACAGGTAACCTTTGAGACAACATCCTTTATTCGTGGTCAAACAATGAATCGTGCTGTTATCATTGTCGATGAAATGCAAAACTTAAACTTCCATGAGCTTGATTCTGTTATGACACGTATCGGCGAAAATTGTAAAATTATTTTTGCTGGTGATTATCTTCAATCAGATTTTGAAAGAGAATCAGACAAACTAGGAATTATGAAGTTTCTCAACATTGTAGAAAGAATGACACACTTTAGCACTATTCAATTTGGTTGGGATGATATTGTTAGATCTGGTATTGTTCGTGATTATATTATGACAAAAGAGATGATGGGACTAAAATAGTTGTTTACATTCACAGAAAACTGTGGTATAATATACTATATTAAAATGAAAAGGACATACTATGCAATTTATACATGAAAAGATCGATATGGGCTATGAAACTCTAGAACGGGTAGACTCTCCTGATGGACGTAGATACCAGACTCTAGATGGTAAAGCATATCCATCTGTAACTACAGTGCTTAGTATCCTTGGTGAAGAAAGTATTGCTAAATGGAGAGCACGTGTTGGTGAAGAAGAAGCCAATCGTATTGGTCGTATCGCATCTACACGTGGTACACAAGTTCATAGTCTTATTGAAAAATATATGAACAATGAATCTGATTGTAGAGAAGGATTCCTTCCACATGTTATACAATCTCTAGAAAATCTTAGACCATTGCTTGATAAGCATATCACTAAAGTGTATGGTCAAGAAGTACCACTTTATAGTGACCATCTACAATTAGCTGGTACCTGTGATGCTATTGTTGAATGGGATGGTGTCCCTACCATTGTTGATTGGAAAACATCTAAGCGTCCAAAGAAAAAAGAAAATATCAGTAATTACTTTATGCAATTGGCTGCGTACGCAGTTATGTGGGAAGAACGTACTGGCATGCCAATTAACCAAACACGTATTGTTATGGATGTAGATGACTTCCATCCAGTTATGTACAAAGAAACACGTGATAATTGGATTGAAAAGATGATCGAAACTCGTGATGAATATAATCGTAGAAAAATGTTCCATGGTTGATATGAGTCCTCTTGAAATCTTTGAGTATAAACAACGCTGGAAGCCAAATGCATATAGTGTTAGGCTTCATAGTGATTTAGATTGGCAAGGAAAAGACTGGTGTCGAAAAAACTTAGAACGGCACCAATGGAGTATGGATACATATACGAATGTATATGAACATACATTCTTTTTTGAAGATCCCGATTGTGGAAAACAGTTTGCGCAACTTTGGCCAAATTTTACTAATCAATGATAGATACATTCGAAAAATTTAAACGAGAATCTGGTAATGCTATTAGAGTCAAAGTCTATGGCTTTTGTCCTGTAGAAAATATCAAAGGAATTTATGAGACTGAAAGACTACATACTCATCATTATTTAAAGGGTGATTATACGGTTGTAATTCAAGATGGTCCTAAAACAATCTATATTACAGATTGGGCCGGTACACAATCTCCTCTAGTGTTACCCAGAAATTCTACTATTGTAGTAGAAAACAATGCAATTACTTATTGCCGAGAAAACTTTGTCACGTCTAATCTATGTGGATATGCTCCACCAAAAGGCCTCACAGAAAGACATGATTATGATGCTTTCTTTTTAGCAATTGAAGAAGCAGTAAAGCTTAGATGCACAGATCGCCCAGTCATTACAATGAGTTCTGGTCATGATAGTGGAGCAATTGTTGCAGCAGCAATTAAATTAAATTTAGACTTTGATGTTTTAAGTGTAACAGCAAAAGAAAATAAACCTAGATTGGCCCAACGAGTCAAATACGTTCAAAATTATACTGATGCAAAGGTTGATGTTATTAGTTTATGGGCACCAACACAAAGTGGTCATGAAGTTGTTGCAACAAATGTTAATGAAGGTCGAATAATTCTTTCAGGACTAGGTGCTGATGAAGCTTTATGTACTCAAGACTGGCTACTGTGTGCAGAATTTATAAGAGATTCACGTCCATATTACCTTGAAAAAAACCTTGAAGTAAGATATCCTTTATTAGATTTTAAAGTTTATCAGGAATGGAATAGATTAACTCGTGAACTGCGGGGCGGGTTAGTATCAAAGAGACCATTAGCTAAATATCTAGATAGTTTAAATTTTGATTATGGCAAAGGTTCAAAGATACCATTTGATGTAACTTATTGATATAAGTTATTGATTCTCCTTTAAAATAAAAATGCACTTTTTTTCAAATTAAGTGCATTTTTTTGTTTACATCTGCTAAAAACAGGTGTATAATATACTTATAAAATGAATTGAGGAGAAATAAAAATGATGAATTATGTAACTAAAAGAGAATATTCAGGAATGAATGCAGATACTTTAGCCGCTATCGGTGTTGATGCAGTAGTTACCTTTAAACAAGCGGTTCGGGATCTTGGAATCCCTGGAACCAAACTGAAAGGTTTGAAAGCTTGTGCAAGATTGGTCTTCTTTAAAGAAGATGAAGATGATAATACAAAGAAAAAGCCAAGATACTTTAGTGTTTTTGATGTAACTGAAGTTTTGGCTAGGAAATAGAGGAGAATTTATGACAATTTATTTAGATATGGACGGCGTACTAGCCGATTTCTTCAAAGGTCTTGAAGATTATTATGGTGTAGAACATTGGAAGCAAATTCCAGATATTGAAAATAGTATTCGAAGTCTTAAAAATACAGATTTCTTTTATCAACTTCTTCCATTTGAAACTACAACACGTTTAGTTAATTATGTTCTGTCAGCCGGTGATGACTGGGGAATTTGTTCTTCTCCACTTCGAGATGACTTTGCTAATAGTAGTTATTGGAAACGTCGTTGGTTAGAAGATTATAATATTACACCAGCAATCAGTAAAATGATTTTTACTAATAGTAAACACAAATTTGCTACTAATAAGATTGATGGTACTCCAAATATCTTAATTGACGATAAACCATCGAACATTGCCGAATGGGAATTACACGGTGGTATTGGTATTAGATATCAAGCAAATCAAGATGATTTTGAAGAATATCTAATACCTGCAATTGATCAAGCTATTGATCTGGCTGACAAAGTAAAATTTGTATAGATAATAAGGATTGAGTGAATACCTTTTGAAATGAGTTTAGTTATGAACCAAAACAATTTTCAGGAGTTCACATGGCTAACGAAACAAAAACTATCGATGCCAAAGCAGTAGAAGGTATTGATGCTAATGGTGACGGACACATCTCTGCAGAAGAGATGGCGATGCATTTGGAATTTAAAAGAAAAGAATTGGAAGATAAAGACGCACAAAGAGATGCTATTAGGAAAATGGCATGGTTCTCCCTTATTGGATTGCTACTCTATCCTCTTGGTATCTTTGTTACTTCTTGGTTGGGTTTAGATAAAGCTGCAAATCTAATTGCAGATATTGCACCAACCTACTTTGCTTCTATTGCAGTATTAGTATCAGCATTTTTTGGCGCAGACGCATTGGCAAATAAAAAATAGGAAACTAAATGGCACAGTTGATTTATCAAGTGTACGTGGGGAAACGTTCACGACTATATGATTGGTGCACAAAATCAGTTAAAGAATACGCGGAGCGGATTGGTGCTGACTATATTTGTCAAACCCAACCGCTTTTGCGTATTAAACCTGATATATTCACAACAAATAGATCAGTCGAATCATATGAAAAACATGGTGGATTCTTACCAATCTACGAAAAAGAAAACGCGTTTGCGCACTTTGATAAGTATGACCAAATTGCTATTATTGATGCTGACATTTACATTCGCGATACCGCGCCTGATATCTTTTTTGAATTAGAAGCAGAATACGATTTTGGAGCAGTTGTTGAAGCAAGTATGCCAATGACACCAGAATATAGAGCAAAAATTCTTAATTACTCTGCAATGCAATATAGTTCTCTTAAAATAGATTGGGAGTACAACGATCAAACTGGATTTCCATTTATGAATATGGGTCTTATGGTATTGAATAAGAATAACTTTGCTAAATATCTAAATGGTCAAACTCCTTATGATTTTATTATGAGACAAGAATTTAAAATGTTTATTGATGGATTGGGTCCATGGAAATGGTCAACAGATCAAACATTATTAAATTATTGGGTTCGTAAAGAACAAATGAATATTAAAAAAATGGATTGGAAATGGAATGCTCTATATTCAGCTTGCACAAGAATAAAAGAAGCGCATTTTGTTCATTTTTTCCTTAAAGATAAATTGCCTAATCGTGGAGAAAACATAGAACAACTAAGGAAGGATATTCTATGAAACTAAATATTAATGATATTGGTGGTGAAATTGTTAAACAAGATGATCGCTATACGGTAATAGATAATAAGACTCTAAATAATTTAGTCGTAAGTAGCACAGATCTAAAACCAAATAAAAGTACAAGTGGTCACGCGCATGTGGGTCAAGAAGAAGTTTATCAATTTATTAGTGGTAGTGGTAAGATCGAACTAATTGATTTAAATGGTAAACACCATGATCAAGAGGTTTATCCAAACGATCTTGTTTTGATTCCAGATGGTTGGTTTCATAGAGTATATGCTTACGACGATGGGATTTATTTTGTTTGTGTATTTGATGGTAGGAGAACACACTAATGGATAAAAATCTTATGATTGATCCAACTCCGGCTGGTTGGGCTTATGGTTTTCCAAAAGCTTTGCCTAAAAATGCTGTTGGTGGAACTGGTAACGATTTATATATTTTAGCCGATTTTGATTTAACTAAATGGATTGTTGAACAGGGATATCCAGAAGAAAATTTCCAATATTATAAAACATGGGTTGAACCAAAAGATCCAAGGAACCCAGATTATGATCCAGATATTCATGGTGGTGGAGTAGAATCTTTTAAATGAAGAATTTAATTTATCAATTTTGGGAAGGCAATTTAAGTACTGGTAATGCTGCTGGTGTACAGCTTATGGAAGAATACTCAAAAAGAATTGGAGTTGAATATGTCTTCGAACAAAACCCAACTTGGCCAAAAGAAGCCAGAGTTCAAAGAAAAAACTTGGGAAGGTACAACCCTCACTACGGTGCCTTTAAGCCGATCTTTGATTTGTCTTTTGATGATTACGATAATATTTTGTTTTGTGACACTGATGTAGTTCCCGTTGATATTTGTAATAAAAACATTTTTGAAGAATTCGATAAAGAGATTGGTATCTGCGAAGAATGGATGCAACCTAGTTTAAGAACTAAACACAACATGGGTGGTATCAATAACGCTAATGATAATCGTTGGTACGATGTCATTCAAAAAAATTATGGTTTCGAATTGTATCGAGATAGCGTTGGTCGTCCTCGAGTTTTTAATAGTGGTATGGTTCTCTATTCTAAAGAAGGTAGAGAAAAAGCTAGACAGTGCTTTAAAGACTTTAAACAATATTGTGATCTAATGTCTAGATCTGGTCTCCCACCATTTTATCAGGGAGATCAAAACTATTTAAATGCAATGTTGCCTCAATTTGATTGGCAGTTAATGGATTATAAATGGAATAGTCAGATCTTTTTTAGGCCAGACACGAATGGCGATAATAGACCTATAAATGATTATAGGGAACAGCCTTGTTTTGTACACGTTCAACTACGAGGTGCAGATAATTATGATATTAGTAGATTAAGGAAAGTAGTAAATGATTAACGCGAAACTAGATCACTGTAAAACACTAGAAGAGTTTTATATTTCAATTCGTGATCAGCAAGAAGAAGCACATGGAATTGATTATTGTGAACAACACGATGCTTTGATGAAATATGCTTCAGATTGTAAAACATATGCAGAGTTAGGTACTCATCAAGGTGGTACTTTAGCTTGTGCTTTATTAGCTGGGTTTAAATACGTTGAAGCTATTGATGTTGATATGAGTAGATATCGTAAATTTCTTCAACCACTTGCTGAAGAATACGTAAAAGAAAATAAAATTGTTTTTAAAATTAAAGAAATGGATTCGGGTTCTTTAGAGTCTATTGGACCTAGTGTTGATATGTTACTTATTGATTCATATCATAAAGCATATCATATGCAACGTGAATTGAGTGTTCATAGTAAAAGAGTTAATAAGTATATTATTGCGCATGATACTCGTTTACCAAATACTGAACTTGATCAATGTTTAACAGACTTTTGCTTCAATAATCCAGGATGGAAAGTGATTGAACGTGGTGAAGCAAATGTTGGATATATGGTATTGAAAAAAGATGTCTAATATTATTTTACAACACTTTGACGGTGACCTTAGACCATTAGATAAATTGTCTATAGAAAACATTCAAGCATACGCTGAAATGGTTGGTGCTGAATATAGATTAATTACTGGTAAACCATTTAGAAAACATTTAACTTCTCCTTGTCAAAAAGTTTATATGATTGATGAAGAGTTTGATAAATATGACGATGTTTTAATGCTTGATATTGATATGTTTGCGCCGAAAGGTATGACCGAAAATGTCTTTGAGAAAAATGGTATAGGATTATATGGTGATGTTCAAAAAAGACTTCACCAACGAATTGTCTCTCAGTATCCAATGTTAGCTAGTAATGATAAGCCATACTGGGGTGGTGCAATCTATAAAATGGATTTACCGTTAAGACAAAGACTAAGAAAACAACTTGGTGGCAACGAAAATTGGATGAATAATTATAATCAACCATATCATTATGAAGATGAAGGAATTTTTCATACACTTATGGTTTTTGGCTCAATCTATCTTGCAGACAAAGATAAATACTTAGACAATAAATGGTGTCAATGTTCTTTCTTGCCAAATCCTGAAAAAGCTGGTTTTATTCATATTAGGACTAAGGTTACACCACAAGGTCCAAAAAGAGAAAAAATAGAAAACTATCAAGCATTGGTTGATCAAGGAATTTTATAATGAAAACGTTTTACTGGGGTGATGTTCCTCAAAACTTTGGGGATGTACTTACAGCAAATATTTTAAATCATTATGGTATTAAGTTCAAACACACCAATAAACAAGACCAAGCAAATTTCTTTGCAACTGGCTCTATTATAAGGTTAGCACAAAATGGAGCTACTATTCTTGGATCAGGCTGTATTCGTGAAAATGAAGATCTTGATCGATCTAACATTTATCGGTTTGTCAGAGGTCCAATCACTCGCGATCGTATTCTAAAATGTGGTGGTGAGTGTCCTGAGATTTACGGAGACCCCGCTTTATTATTGCCAAGGTTTATCCCACCAGTAGAAAAAAGACATGAGGTAGGATTTATCCCACACTATTCTCATCGGAATAAATATACAAAGGAATTAGCAAAAACAAATGGTTGGCACTATATCGATTTAGTAGATGATAATCCAGTAAATCCGGCACAGGAAATTTCATCTTGTGTAACTATCATGTCAACAAGTTTACATGGGATTATTGCTGCTCATGCCTATGGTATCCCAGCTGCTCATGTAACAACAACGAATACATGTCAACTCTGGGGAGATGGCACGAAGTTTTTAGATTATTATGCATCTGTTGGATTGATACATAAACTATACGGAACAGATAATGCTAGGTTTGAGTTAGGTACACTTCCAGATCTAGATGTTATAGAAGGGATATTCAAAGAATATGTTTAACTATCTAATTGATAAAATCAATGATGCTTCATTTATTGAGGAGCCATTTAGATTTGTTTATTTGGAAAATTTTTTGAGTGATTACCATTTAGATATTATCACTAATAATGCTCAAATTAAGTTTCCAGAATTTCCTTCTGTTGAAGGAATGATCGAATATCTACGTTATCAAGGATATAAACCTCAACCATTTCCTGGTTGCACAACAGACGAACAAGCTTATATTCAATGGGCTAGTACTGGCACTGGCGTAAAACCTTCTCATGCTCATGGTTTGATCGAAGGTTTTGGTATGGCATATCGTATGCAAACTTTTAAAACTCAGTTTATTGAAGACCTTATGACATTTTTGAATTCAAAGGAATTCTTATCTTGTATTCGAGATAAGTTTGGTATTAGTGATAATGTCTATGTAGAAACAGCTATTCAAAAATATTTGACAGGTTATGAAATTAGTCCACATCCAGACATTCGTAAGAAAGCACTTACGTATATGTTAAATATTAACCCAAGGCCTGTTGAAGGATGCGGGACTTACTTTATGAAGTTTAAACCAGAATGGGAACACATCTATGATTTTTGGAAGAGTGAATCTCGAGTAGATCGGTGTTGGGTACCTTGGGATTGGTGCGATACAGTGTTTACACAATTAGAAAATAACTCTATTACTATCTTTGCTCCTGGCGATAAATCTTTGCACGCAGTAAAATTAAATTACGACCATTTAAAAACTCAGAGGACTCAAGTATACGGAAACTTATGGTGGAACAATAAGCCAAAAGTTGCTCCTCTTACTTGGCAGCAATTTGCACAATGAAAGCATTTATAATTAGAATAAAAGATGATATAGCATCTGAAAAAGCGGCAAAAGCTTTAGTGGAATCATGCCCAGATAAGCATATTGAATTTAGAATGTTCGATGCTATTACTCCAAACTTAGTTGATATTGTTATGAGTCATGTAAATCTTAAATGGAACTACCCATGGACTGGAAATCAAATGGATTTTCGATCTGGATTACTTAAAAGTGCGTATCCAACAGCTGTGCCAAATAAAAGAATTGGATGTTTTTTATCCCATTACAAGTTATGGCAGTCTTGTGTTGCGTATGATGAGCCTATTATTATTCATGAGCATGATGCTTTTTATTTAGATAAATTACCAGTAAAAGATTTACGCAAATCTCGATACGATATTATTGGATTTAATAGTCCTTTTGGTGCAACTAGAAGATCTTCGGATTATCATGATGTTGTTATTAATTCAACAGATGATGATTGTGGTGTAGTAAGAGCTCCAAAGATTGATGCAGATAATATCCCACAAGGTATTGCTGGTAATTCAAGCTATTATATTAAACCAAAGGGTGCACAAAAGTTGATAGATCTTGCGATATATTATGGCGCATGGCCTAATGACGCATTGATGTGTAGACAACTTATAAGTACTCTTGGACAAACAAAAAAATATTATGCAACGACACAAAATTTAGAGAGCACTACTTCATTATGAGAGCATTTGTAATTACTATTGAAGATATTCCAGAATCTGTACAATCAGCTAACTTATGTATTTCTTCTGCTAAACGTAGAGGTGTTGAAGTTAATAAATGGAAAGCTGTTACGCCAAGAAATACTAATGTGATGGCGGCTGCTAAAAGTCTTGATATTCCATTATCGCATTTTACTGAAAAATATAGCAGATATCCTCAAGTAATTGCAGCGTTTTTATCGCACTATGGATTATGGAAATATTCTTTTGAGAATAAAGAATCAGTACTCATTTTAGAACATGACGCTTGGTTTGTAGATGGCTTACCAGATGAAAGATTAATGGGTAATATTGTAAACCTTGGTAAACCATCTTATGGTAAATATGCAACACCAGCATGGATTGGTGAACGTCCACTCTTTTCAAAAGACTATTTGCCCGGTGCCCATGCGTATAAAGTAACACCAAAGGGCGCAGAAATACTAATGTATAGAGCTACTATTGATGCTGGTCCAACAGATCTTTTTATACATAAACAAAGATTTCAAAATTTAATTACTGAATATTATCCATGGCCAATTGAAGCTAGAGATAATTTTACAACTATTCAAAATCCTAATGGCTGCGGTGCGAAACATAATTATGACGAAAACTACAAAATCATATAATACAGCATTTTTAACTGGTTGTGATGAAAAAACTGAATGGCAACTTCCATGGTTTGTTGAAAACTATAAGAAGTATAATGATACTCCTTTAGTGTTTGCTGACTTTGGAGTAAAAAACTTAGATTTTGTAAGAGAACATTTTCATGCTATTTTAGATCTTACTCAATTAACTGAAGCTGGTTGGTTTAAAAAACCTAAAGCAATGCTACATTGCCCATCAATAAAAACTGTTTGGCTAGATACTGATATCGAAGTATTAGATAATATTTCTAATATTTTTGATTTATTAGTACCAAATAAGCTAAATATGTGTGAAGATAAACCATGGAGTCGTAGGAGACATGAGTGTTGGTATAATTCTGGTGTTGTTGGTTTTATTAATAAACCAAAAATCTTACATTGGTGGGCTCAAGAAGTATTTCAACATCCACGGGTTGGCGACCAAGAAGTACTTCACGGTATGCTAGATCCACTTAGTCAACTCACATATATAAATCCATTACCACAAGAATATAATTGGCTCAGATTGCAATTGTTTGATGGGTTTGATAGTGATAAAAAGAAATTAATGCATTGGACTGGCGGCAAAGGTAATGACGTCATTAGGGAGAAAATGGGTGCCTAGAGTAGTTCATATTATTGGAAATGGAGATAATGCTAGTCTTTTCTTAAGAGAAGAAAGAAAAGGTCTTAAAATTGCATGTAACCAAACGCCATTTCCAATTGAAGATAAATTTGCAACAGCAATGGTTGACTTTAAATTTATGGCAGCAATGATGAGAGGATCTGTAAAAGTTGATGGTAAATGGATTTGTGGATTTAGACCTAAAAAGTTTTTAGAAGATCATCCAATGTATCATATGAAAGTTGCATCTCAAATAAAAGAATTTTATGATGTTCTTCCAAAATATGCTATTCCTCCAGGTGGTAATGTTGGTGTTGGATTTACAAACTTTAATTGTGGTCATGTAGCAACACACTATGCCTGCAATAGAATTAAACCTGATATAGTTCATATGTATGGGTTTGACTCTATTTTTGATTTTAATATGAGAAGTTTTTCTGATTTAGTATTAGCATCCGATCGAGGTAATACAAATAATAATAGATTAGCTGGATTTTGGAGACCAATTTGGACAAGTATGTGGAATGAATTTCCTAATACACAATTTATTCTTCATCACACGCATAATAAATTTAAAGTATTACATGGTGATAATGTATCTTGTAAGGTATATTCACCACTCAAAGAGTCTGAAAAAATCAATTTTGATAAAAATGGCCTGCCAAAAATGGACAATATTACTGAAGCTTAGTGCATAAAAGTGTTTACAAACCGATTTAATTAGTGTATAATAATACTATCAAATCGGAGAACAACATGATTCTATTAGATATTCTTGGTGGAAAAAAGTCAGAAAGAGGTATCTGCGAAGACGCTTTTTGGTTTGCATTAAAAACTCTTATGCCAAATAAGAAACGGCTTGATGTTGAAATCATGCTTACAAATATTCCAGATGATGCTGATGGCTATCATTTGTGTACCGATAAATATACTCATACAATTGAAATCCAAAAAGGTCAAAATCTTGATGACCTTTTGACTTGTCTATTTCATGAAATGGTTCATGTTAGACAGGCTGAACGAGGTCAATTAATTGATTCAGGTTTTACAAAGACTTGGGAAGGAACTGATTACATTTCTATATTTTCTACAATTGATGAATATAGAAACCTTCCATGGGAAGCAGAGGCATACCGTCTACAAGAGGAGCTTTTAGTAAAATGGAAAAAGAATACCAAGTAGAAACTATTGTAACACAAGAAGATCTTATGAAACGCACTATTGCTGATATGCAATATGAAATTCATACGCTTCAAGTTAAACTAAAAAATACAATTGAAGAAAGAGATGCATACAAGTTACAACTTGATCAACTATGCAGACTAACTTATTGATTTCTTTCAAATAAAAAAAATGCAAATTAAGTGCATTTTTTCCTTTACATCATTGAATAATTGTTGTATAATATACTTATAAAATGAAATGAGGAAATGATTATGACACCAATTATTCCAACTATGGATTATCTTTATGAGTTTGATGGGTTTGCATATCATAACGAAAATGGTAAACATGTGTTAACCCACCATGAAACAATGCAAACATTTGAATTAAAGTATACGTTTGGTACTGATAAAATCCCAACGTATGAAGAATTTCAAGAAGTGGTTGACCTATGGAAGGTTTAACTCTTATCCTTGAAACCGTCTGGGCCCAAGATCCACTAGCGATAGTGTTATTTCTCCTCATTTTATTAGCTACGCTAGTGGTTCTTTGGGTTCTTATGATGTTGAGAGTGTGGATTGTCATAATACTTTTAGTAATATTTTTTCTTTTAATGTAAAAAAAGATAAATTATTTCACATTTACCTGTTTACAAACACTAAAAAGTATGGTATAATCTTACTATAAAATGAAATGAGGAGAATACATAATGTCAAATATCGTAATTACAAAGAATTCAACTAAAGAAGAACGTCTAGCTGTTATCAAAGCAGTGGCTGAAAAGATTGCTAAACGTAAAGCTTTTCAGGCTAGAATGGCTGCTGGTGCAGCACGTGTACGTAAGTGGACTGATGAGGTAGAAGCTCCTCGTCGTAAATCTAAAGAAGATGCATTTAATGCTATGATTGATAAAATGGATGAAAACCATAACCATTATCAAGATGGTGCTAAGTATCTTGCTGAGCATTACGGCGATCGTGCTGCTGACCAAAGATCATATGAAGCTGATTGGAACTAAAATGAAAAAATTGGATGACGATGTAACTCTAATTAAAACCAAGGGATATGTTTATTATCTCAAATGGGTTGCAACATTTGTCATTCTATTTGCAGTAGCATGCCGGTCTGTCGAAGAGATCCCAAAAATTTATGATATTGTGCTATCGTGGATCGGGACCGGCATGTGGTTGATAGTCTCTATTGCTTGGAAAGATAGAGCATTGATTCTACTCAACTCAGTTATTTCGTTTATGTTATTTGTAGCTATATTAAGGTGGATATTTTGAGCACACCAGCTTGGAAAAAGCGTGCACGTCAAGAATTGCATGCTAAAAATAAAGTTGAAAAGAAGTATAATAAATTATTAGCTTCTGTTAAAGCCACAATTAAGGAGTCTAAAGACTATGAACCGATGCAGACGTATCAACGGACTACAAAAACGTATCCAAGCCTCACGACGTCGGACTCAATTCGTGGCATCGCAGCAAAGAAAGATGCAAACGTCTACTCCGGAGACTATATCACCGGAATTGCGACTATGCACAAATCCAATCTCGTACCGGTCGGTAGAGGGTGTGATCCAGAAATATACGCAAAAATGAGGCGTTAACGTATCTGCCCTTAGCTCAGCTGGATAGAGCAACAGCCTTCTAAGCTGTGGGTCGGGGGTTCGAATCCCTCAGGGCAGGCCAATTTTGACGGAGTGTAGGAAAGTCTGGTTAATCCGCTTGCTTTGGGAGCAAGAAATCGGGAGTTCGAATCTCTCCACTCCGACCAAAATAATTAATTTTTTTGTTTACAAACTCTTTTTTATGGTGTATAATATACATAATGGAAAGATCAATTAAAGAAATTATTAGACAACGTAGAGCGCAAATGCTTATTCATTCGTGCATTTACTATGAATTGGACAATAATATTGTTGATGATTTTACATGGCAAAGGTGGGCAGATGAATTAGCTGATCTTCAGAACAATAATCCTGAAGATTGTAATATTGGATTTTATGATAGAGAATTCAAAGATTGGACCGGAGCTAGTGGAGCTTTTTTACCACTTCGAAGTCCATGGGTAATGGGAAAGGCTTTACAGCTTTTAAAATATAATAATGAGCCCGCGTGATGGAATCGGTAGACATACTGGACTTAAAATCCAGAGCCGCATGGCGTGCCAGTTCGAGTCTGGCCGTGGGTACCAAGATAGGCGAACGAGGGAAAGCCTGGCAATAGTGCTAAACGTACCTCAAAGGAGAAGTCGAGCGAAATAACGCGGTTAAGCCTGTAACGACTTTAAATTTAAGACACAGGTGGGAAATTATAGAGTGCCCTCATTAGAAAGACTCAACTGGGAATGGTCCGTTCGTCCAGGATAAAAATTAAGGAACACATGGTCTTGCCGACACCATGGTGATAGCGTTTCCTTTCCGCTTAGCCAAAAGTCAAACCTCTGCAGAGGGCGGCTAGTTTCTAATTGGTGCGCAGCTAGGAGCCACACCAATAGATGTAGTAAGACTTGCTACGATCCTAGCTACAAGAAGTCCTGAGCATGACATTACACTAAACTGCTCACCTAATTTTATAAGAGGATATGATATGTTTATTGAAAAATTTATTCAAGATCAAATTCGTGAAGAATTAAGCTTAGGTGTCATTGAGGTTACATTTACTAAAGCTGATGGCTCAGTTCGAGTAATGAAATGCACAATGGAAGAAGGTAAATACCCTAAGCCTGAAGCTGGAAAAGAAAGAAAAGGTAATGACGACATTTGTATTGTATGGGATGTTGATGTTCAAGATTGGCGCACCTTTAGATGGGACCGGGTTCAATCGGTAAGTTGTGAGCTATTCAATAAAGACGGGATGGTCATGCCCGGATGGCCATGGTGACGTTGTAGAGATGGAGATTTTAAAAATGTCAAACTTTAAAGAAATGGTAGATATGATCCAATGGAGAGAATTACGCCACGAAACTCCGTCAAACAATGAAGAAGTTTGGTACTATAATAAGCATATAGGTTATCACAAGGGATATTATAAAGGTGATTCTCAGTTCATGAGCACGTGTGGTACATATACTATTACTAATGAAGTAACCCATTGGCAACCAGACTTTGGCCATAATGTTACAACTGGTCCATACATTACACAAAAAATATAACATTATTCCGAATAAAATTGTTTACATTCATGTTTATCTGTGGTATAATAATTATATTATTTCGATGGAGAGAGAACTATGGGATTAGTTAAACGTAAAAAGAAAACAGTAGTTTCACGTCGTACTGGTATTAATGCAGCACCTATTGAAAAGGGCTTTAAAGCAGTACAGAATTACTTTCAAACTGAATTAACTAAAAAAGATGCTGTTGATCAGCATCGTACATATATTAAAAAGAACTTCTCAAAGAAAGATGCTGAATTTATTTTAGTGCATCCTGATTGGACGTTCTCAAAGTATTATCAAGCGGCTACCTGTTTCTGGTATAATTCAGGTTTACCAATTGATGATGATACAGAGTACTGGAAAGCTGCTCTGGATCGGCATATGGCTGAGCTAATTGAACCTGGCAAAGCTATGTATTATGAAAAGTTGCAAGCACAAACTGACAGCGCATCAAATGTAGTCAGTCTCTCTCCTCAACAACGCTTGCAACGAAAAATCAATTCAACTATTATGACAGATCTTGATGATCTAGAAGATCAGTGGATTGATGGTGAAAAAGCCTCTATTGATGTGTACACTTTATTTAAGGTACATGGGCTGGCTGGTTCTGCTATTAAGCCAGTTCAAACGGTGATTGAAGGATGGTTGCTTGATTATAGCGATGCATACCATAAAAGATGTGAACAAGCGGTTGAAGGGTATTCACACCTTTCACGGCCTGAGCTCAATCGCCGCGTCAAGGAATGTGAAAAGATGTTGGCAGATCTAGATCGAGTACGTGATGCTTCAAAAGCTACGCGTAAAGTTCGTACAATTAAACCAATGTCTATTGATAAACAAGTTTCTAGAGTAAAATATAAGAAAGAAGACAATGACTATAAAATTGTCTCCATTCCACCTGCTCAAATTATTGGCAAATTATCTTTATATGTCTTTAATTGTAAGACACGTAAGATCATGGAGTATATTACTGAAGATCCTAAAGGCTTTCAGATTAAAGGTACATCTATTCAAAACTTTGATCCTGAAAAATCTAGAGCATTTACCTTACGTAAACCAATGGAACAACTTCCTGAAATTATGAAGACTACTCCAGCCAAACGTAGCAAAATACTAAATGCTATTAAGACTAAACCAAGTGTACCTAATGGTAGACTTAATGATGATTCTATCATCCTCATAGCTAAATAGGAGGAAAGCATATGGAAGAAAAAGAAGTACCAATTGAACAACAGTTTCTTACTAAAAGTAAGTTTACAAAACTTATTGAAAGTACAGTGGCTGAATTAAGAATTAGTTACATGGAGGCTATTCTTCATGTATGTGAAAAGCACAACATTGAACCTGAAGATGTAAAGAAATTTGTTTCACACATTATCAAAGACAAGGTTGAAGCTGAGGCAATGAATTTAAACTTTTTGCCTCGTAAAAATACATTAGATAGCGCTTTTGCTGAATAGTGTATATATAATATGCGTACCACAAAAAGTAGTGTACAAACTAATCTATTTGTGGTATAATATTACAGTAAATACAAAAACATACTTTAACATAAGGACAATACGATGTCATTCGAAAATCTAAAACGCAATAAAGATCAAATCTCTAAACTTGTAGCTGCAGCCGAAAAAGTAAATGGTGGCGGTGAAAAGAAATCATATCAAGATGACCGTGTATGGAAACCAACGGTAGATAAAGCAGGTAATGGATATGCAGTCCTACGATTCCTCCCAGCAGCTGAAGGCCAAGAACTTCCATGGGTCCGATATTGGGACCATGGATTCAAAGGACCAACCGGTCTTTGGTATATCGAAAACAGCCTTACATCTATTGGTCAACCTGATCCAGTTGGTGAACTCAACTCACGGCTCTGGAATTCTGGTATCGAATCAGATAAAGACAAAGCACGAGACCAAAAGCGTCGACTACACTACGTAGCAAACGTATTAGTAGTATCAGATCCATCAAATCCAGATAATGAAGGTAAAGTATTCCTTTATAAGTTTGGTAAGAAAATCTTTGATAAGATTATGGATCTAATGCAACCATCATTTGCTGATGAAAAAGCTGTTAATCCTTTTGATTTTTGGGAAGGTGCAGACTTTAAACTTAAAATTCGTAATGTAGAAGGTTATCGTAACTACGATAAGTCTGAATTTGGTTCTCCTGAAGCACTATATGGCGCTGATGAACCTAAACTCGAGCAAGTGTATAATAACCTACACAATCTTTCTGAGTTTACTGATCCTAAGAACTATAAGACATATGATGAGCTTAAGACTAAATTGTCTCGTGTCTTAGGTGAAGAAATGGCTGGTGGTGCACCAACTGTACAACAAATGGTTCAAGTAAATGAACCAGCACCAGCACCAGTAATGCCATCGGCTGAACAAGTAGTTGCAGACGATGATGACGACACTATGTCGTACTTTGCAAAGTTAGCTAATGAGTCTTAAGCTCCAGCTAACATAGGATCACTATAATCCATAGCTGAAGGGGTGGTACTTATCAATGGTGTAGAGCTCGAACTAGAACTAGTATTAGTTGTTGGAGCCACCACCATGGTATTACCACCCTTTCCACTATCTAAAGCTGCTCTTTCGGCTTTTAATTCTTCTAATCTTCTACTTGCATCTTGAGATTTTGAAGCAGCTGCAAGTTGCTTATCTCTAAGATAATTATCTTTTTCAGCCCCGGTTAATTCTTTACCATCTACTATTACTTTACCACTACCCATGCGTCTTACTTGAGCAGCTGATTGTCTAGCATTTGTGTCATCAGCTCGAGCTTGCTCAATTTCAGCATCTAAAGCTTTTCTTTCTTGGACGTTAGTATCAAATTTAAAGCTTCGGATCTTATCTCCAATGCCGCCACCAACCAATGGAATGTTTTCAATAGCTGTTGCAGCTAATTCAATAATACCATTAATAACATTTTTAAATATATCAAAAATTGAATCAATTGCTCTTGAAATAAAGTCTTGTACACTAAATCCTTTTAATGCATCTGCTGTGTCGTCAAATCCGAACTTTTTAAGTACCCAAGCCATAACGTCTTTGAGGAGATCTAATGGAGCACCGATGACACCATTGATCAATCCTGTAATGGCACCTTGAATTGCACCAATGAAACCTTCATCTTCAAATCCACTAATAGCACCTTTAACTGTATCCCACACGGTCATAATCAAAGTAATTGGATAGAATAATCTACCAATGATTCTACCAATTGAGCTAAGAGATTTCATAAGAGCTGAGCCTTCATCAAAGACTGAAAAGGCGGTTTTAATCATATCACCGGCTTTACCAGCGGCATCCATCACAAAATCAAATGGTGCTCTAACTTTAGCTATAATTTTGGATAATAAAGATCCACCATCTTCGCCACCCTGGAAGATAGATTTAAACGGCTTGATAGCGTCATCAATTAATCCTTCAAATGGGAATCTAAATGGAGCAGTAATCATTCTAAAAAATTTAGCAATTCTACCGTCAGGATTTGTAAATAAATCTTTTACTGGTTTTAATAAATCATCCATAAATTTAAGAGCATCATCAAAAATAACAAATGATCTAACTTTAAGATCTTCAATAATTAAAGCAAGAGTTCCGGCTTTTGAAGAAAAGAATGCACGAATTGGTTTAAATAAATCTGTAAGAGCTTCAGCTACTCTTGTTTTGAGATTAGAAGTCATACCTCTAATATTTTTGAGAAGATCATCTAGTCTAAATAACTTAGCATATGCTTTTAAGGAATCGGAAATACCAGCCAAGATCCCACCAGCCAAAGCAGCGATGCCGGCAATGATTTTTCCATAACCAATATCTCCCTTTGGAGCTGATGCAGGAGCACCGGCCGCGGCAGTTTCATCTTTCCTTTCGCGCATCATTTCCAGCATATCCATTTGCTGGTTTTTAAGCATATCTAAGAAAGACTTAAATTTTATATTTAGCTTTTCGAGTTCAAGCGCAACTAGGACGTGACCCTCCATATTTTGCTTATTATTCTCTTTTAGCTGCTCAGCTACTTGTACTAAATTTGACATTACCTATTTTGCTCTTGTCTCTGTTTTTCTTCCTTTAAGTAGTTCATTAAGAGAGTAATATAGATCTCTCTTTCCCATGGTATCATTCCCTCTATCTCAGTCAGTCCCCAGTGCCAATGTGTTATCAAATTAAAATTCATTTGATAATAATTTTCAAGACTCTCATGAGATAGAGCTATGATAAAAAATTTGCTACTCCCTCAACATGAATATTATTTTCTTGACTGCATGAGCTACAGTTGAATTTAACATCATGTTCTAGTTTTGGAATACTATCAATAAAAGTTTTAATATGCTCGAATTGTTCGGTGCTCATTGATTCTAAAAAGTTTTGTAATTCTTCTTCACTTGTATCTTTTACATCAATACGTTCTTCTTCGGTATTAATAGATTTAATGCAGGCTCTTACTAAAGCAAAAGCTGCGTCAGCACTACCATCAGTTAAATCTGTTTCTAATATTTTACTAAATGCCGGATAGTCTACTGAAATTGTAATATCATCTGTTAAGGTAATTACCTTATTCACTTCTGGCATTTCAATTTTAATCTCATCTAAATTGATATATACATCATTACGCTCTTCACAATTTGAGCATGGTAAAATAATTTTAGATGATTCACCAACAGATTTAGATCTTAATTGTAAAAACATATATTCAACATCAAATGTCGTAAGTTTATTTGCATCAAAGTCATCATCAACGCATGACTTAATAGTATCAACCAATGCTTTAAAAACGATTTTATTATCACCGCTCTCAGCCGCAATCATTAGGTTCTTTTCTTCCTTTACAAGGAAAGGTCTATAACGCACGCTTTTACCGATTGATGGAATTACCATCTCATATTTTGGTGCATTATTTAGTTTTGGTAAAGCCATTTAGTATATACTCCATTAAAAATTAAAAGAAACTGAAAGTTGACCCGCGGGTATTTTTTTCCAGTTAGTATAAGATAGTTGTACAGAAGTCTCTACAAATCCATCTTGTTCATTATTAAACTCAATTGAATTAATAGTTGTTGGGAATGCATTCGTCAATTCAACAGAATACATTGATAGTCCTAGATTTAAAAATGGTACTCGTTGTGTAGGTAACGGAATTGGCGAACCCAATTGATGGATAATAATTCTTTTCTGATATTCACTTTTATATCCAGCAGTTTGTCCATCTTCATCTAAAATAAGTTCACGCCATTTATCAAAATAGTTTCGAATAGGATATACAGCAGTTTCCATAAATGTTAAAGTAACATCATCAACTGCGTATCCATATGCAATCTTTTCGAGTTCCATACCAACACGACGTTCATGCGTAAGAATTTGTTTTCCAGGCAATGAAGCTGTGCGACATAGAATATTTTGGTTCCTTGATCCTAAGGCTCCACCAATTGCTCCTAAAATCCCGCGGCCCTGTTCAAGTTGTGGAAGTTGGACCATAAAATTATTAGGTCTAGCTAAACCACCGCCGAATGTTATTGAAGCTTTTAGTTCTGAAATTGTACTCATTTCATTTTCTTCCTAGAATCTCTATATACTGTTGATGATCCAGCTTTATTCCAATCTGCCATCGGTAAGAATGTAGCAATTTCCCATTCTGGTTTTTCTACTTCAGCAAATCTACTTTTAACATGTGAAAACAAATATCTTTTCATAGCTGGAGCAACGAATCTTTGTGGCACCTTTCCACCAGAACCAAGTACAGCATCTAACACCTTCGCTCGTGCAGCTGGTGGAAGATAGTGTAGGTTAATACCATAGAATCCACCAGGAGCAGGACCCATCATTATAATCAAAGGAAACCCATCGTAATATGGTAATGTTTTCTTTCCCTTTGGATCATAGAAGAACATATACATTCTTCCAACTGGACCACTTATATTTGTTTTTGGTGTTCTAACTGGTTTTAATAATTCATCCTCAAATACTTTGTTTCTGTTTTTCATGACTCTTCCACGAAACATTTGTCTCGCTTTGTCTTGAAACCAGCGTATAGATTCTTTAGTCCGTGGGGTAATACCCGCACGAAATGCTTCGAATTCTAATTCTTTAAATAAACTTTCTTGTGCCATAATGTTATTTATATGTATTCAGCTGTAATTTATTCCAAGTATCTTCCCAACCTTCTACCGATATTGCCCATCCGAGATCATTGTCCATAATAGCCTTTTTTAATGTATGATCATTGCCACCTGGTTCCATTTTATCTCCAAAGAACCATAATACATCTGAGTGCTCAAAGTCGTCAATAATTTGTGCTTTATCTTTTCCCACAGGATAGATATCCAATCCTGTTTCACCAGCAACAGTAGCATTTAACTCTGGAAATAATATATTAAATTTTTCAGAGATCCATTGCCGCTCAAGTTTATGTTCATCCCATTCAACATACATTGCTCGTTCTTCGATTGAAGCTTTACGACCAACAATACTATAATTTAGCATTCCGGTTCTTTGTTCGAAATGATTTCCAGTTTTTTTATAAAATTTACTTGAAATAAGTTGTAGGTCTAACCAGTTATACGCTGCTTCTGCTTTTGGCAATGCCCAGTTACTTTCTCGTATGCATACATTTTTTTTAAATACTTGATTACCACTACATTGATAAGCTGTTTCAAAACAGTCATATAAGTCTTCACCTATTTGTTCTACAGTTTTAGGTTTATCGCTTCCAGTTACCAAATAACATTTATTATTCTTGGCAAAATCCATCAACCATTCTTTAAACGCATTATTAATAATTCCTCTACTAGGAGTAAGAGTTCCATCAACATCAAATACGTAACAGTTTCTCATTTGGGTTTCTTCCTTTTATATGGCTTAAGTGGTTTAAGTTTACCAGGGATTTTTTTCAAAGGTTTGGTCATAATACCCATTGAGTATAAAGTTTCTTCTGTCCAAATTTGAAATTCCCACTTTCTATCTTTACAAAACGAAGCGGCCGCTTCCCATTTATTCATGTTTTTCACATAAGTTAACGCTTCGGTGATATATTTTTTTGTTCGTCTTTCTCCGGTTGGAGGTTTGGTTTCTTTATTGGGTTTGATTTCGACGAGGATTGTTTGGTTTTCCAAGATGATTTTGAGATCTGGGAAATAGCGGTGATAGCGTTTGTCAGCTTCATAATAATACGGTATTACAATTTCTTCGGATGACCATTTTTTTACCTTTGGATTCATATCACACCATTTAAAGGTGTCTCGTTCCCAAAGAGATCTATATATCACGTTAGTGTGATCTCCTTGGTACTTCTTAGGATTTAGTACTTGATAACGTCCAGAATATGCCATTTTTATCGTATAAATATTGTTAGATTCTTTTATTTATTACAGGTTTAAAACACATGTCTAACAGCGGAGCTAACACCAATAAGCTTGGTAAGAAGTCGTCTGGTATTGCTCCGGGTAACTTCAAGTACCCAATTAACAAAGATAATCAATATCAATCGAAGATTAGCTTTCAAGCAATTAAGGTATTACCGCCACAAATTGCGGTAAGATTTTCATCGTCAGAAACAGCATCTGAAGGAAGCGTTGGAAGAACACCAACACCAACAAGTGGAAAAGTAAATGGATTAAGAATCTACGAAATTTCAGGACAAAAGTGTGATTTGCACTTACCAGTTGCTTATCAGGTAAATGATGGGTTTGATTATTCAACAGCATCTCTTGGACTAGCTGGCGCTGGTTTAATGGCAGGTGCGAATGCCGGGCAATCAATTGCTGGCAGTGTTTTTGAATCATTGAAAGAAGGTGCGCAATCTGTATTTGATCTATTTGGATCTGGAGCAGTTTCGAGAGTGGCCGCTGTTCGTGGATCTCAGTCTATGCCAATTGGTGAAGGACTTAAGTCTGCAGTAAGTATTACTGCGCGTGCAACTATGAATCCAAATATTCGTACACAGTTTAATGGGCCATCAATTCGCGAATTTAACTTTGTATTTAAGTTTATTCCAAAGTCTCCAGAAGAATCTGTTGAAGTAAAAAATATTATTAAGTTTTTTAGATTCCATTCATATCCAGACGAGATTGCTCCAAATATTGCATATGATTATCCAAACATGTTTAAGATTCGTTTATTATCAGAAGTTGGTGGTACCTTTAAAAATATTGGTACACCAATTAAACTATCTTATCTTAAAACAGTTTCAACATCATATAATAGCACATCAACAGTATTACATCGTGATGGTTCCCCAACAGAAATCGATTTAACTCTTACCTTTGCTGAGTATAAGCCACTCAATCGTGATGATGTTAGAAATGAAGACAATGACATCTTCTATAATTACGAAGGATATAAGGTATGAATTATTTTAGACATTTTCCTGTAGTCAATTATAAATTTGGTGATACTAATATAGAAGCAACTATTGAAAATATTGCGATATATGCTGATGTCTTAGACCAAATTGCAAATGCCACTACAGCGTATGAAGATTATTATATTCAAAATGGGCAAAGAATGGATCAAGTTACTCTAGATCTATATGATGCTCCAGACTATATGTTTACTATACTTTTATTAAATCCAACTTTAAGAGAATGCGGTTGGCCTGTATCAGAAGATACAGCTTATAATGATGCTATTTCAAAATATACACATAAAGTAATTACTGTAAGAAATACTTTAACAGATAAAATGGCAGTAGGACAAACAATTTCTGGATTGAATTCTGGTGCTTCTGATGTGATTACTCATAGACGTTTAGATCTTGGTCAGATTTGGGTTGAAGGCGGATCAGTATCATTTGTTAATGGTGAAACTATTACATCACAAAATGCTCAAAACCAATTTGAGACTGCAACCATTGTTAGTGCGCAGAATCAATACAACGCAGTTCATCATTATGAAAATGCAGATAAAGAATGGGTTGATATTGATCCAAGAGTAGGACCTGGCGCGCAGGTGACACCAATTACTTATTTAGATTTTTATATGAGTAAAAATGAAGAATTAAAAAATATTCGAGTCATAAAAGCATCAATAATTAACGATGTTGTTGAGTCATTTTTTGAGGCTATTAAATAATGGCAGCGCCACAGAATAAATCTGAATATATTCTAGAATCAGTATTACTTGAATCTGAGAGATTAAGTGAACCAGTTGAACTGAAAGAAGTTGTAACTGACATTGACATATTTGAATCTTTAGATAAACCATATTTGACTGGTCAAGTGCTAATTCTTGATAATGAAAGACTATATGAAAATGCAGATTTACTTGGTGCTGAAAAAATTACAATTAAGATTAAAAGTATAAGAGATAATACTACAACAATAACAAACAATTTTTATATTAGTAAAATTATTAATACTGAAAAAGTAAATAATAATATGCAAATTTTAGCTTTACATTTAGTAGAAGATATTGCGTATTACTCAAATTTGATTAATATTAATAAAGTATATCGTGGAAAATGCTCTTCAATTATTTCTAAAATTATTGAGCAGTATTTAAATCATGAGCTTGGAGGAACAACAAATGATAAACAAAATTTAAAACTTATTGTTCCAAATTTAAGTCCAATAGAAGCTATTAAATGGATTACTTCTAGAGCTACTTCTTTAAAAGGTTATCCATTCTATTGTTATTCTACATTTGCACTTAGTAAATTATATTTTAATGATCTTGGAGGTATGTTATCAACTCCAGTAATTAACCAAGACCTATCGTACAAATATAATACTGTTACACAATCTGCAGATGATCCTGAAGTAAGAAGACGTACTATTAAAAGTCATAAATTTAGTACAGAAATGGAAAACCTTACAAAATTAATTGTGAAAGGTCTTATTGGTGCTAAATACGAATATATTGATACAAATAAAGAATATATGAAAACACTTCATTTTGATATTAAAAAAGATTTATTTAATGAGTTAATTGATGACGGTATATTAAATTCACAAGCTAACATTCCATTTTCTGAAAAATATTTACTTAATGAAAAATCATTCAACAAATTAGTTAATAGATCAATAACACAACTACGTAGTAATGGTGCGTTTGAATATTATAAATCATATGGTGAAGAAGATACTATAGCTGGATACAAATTAGAAATTATTTCTAGAGCAATGGATAATGTTCTTAAGAAAAATCCAATGACAATTGTTGTTCCTGGTGTTGACTTTATTGATGGTGATAAACATTCAACAATTGGTAATAATATTAGAGTAGAATTTCAAAATACTAAGCCAGATGTCAAACCTGGTGAGAAAAGAATAGATACTAAAAAGTCTGGTGACTATTTAATTTACCAAACACGGCACATGTTTAAAAAAGAAACATATGAAGTTGCTCTTACTTGTGTTAAAATAGGAAATTATAGAAGATGATACCAGAAAGATACAACGATTATTACGGTGATACTACACGTTGGTTTGTTGGTAGAGTTGTTAGCATTGATGATCCAAAACAATTAGGACGCATTCAAGTTAGAATCTATGGTATACACTCAACAAACACTCTTGATATTCCTGATGAAGATCTACCATGGGCTCAGGTTGTTGTTCCAATTAATGAAGGTGGGACAGCCGGAATAGGAAATAATCTTGGTATTCAAGTGTATGCTCAAGCTTTTGGTATTTTTCTTGATGGTAAAAATTCACAATTACCTCTAGTTTTAGGATCAATCCCAAAGCCTGAAGAAGAATCTGAAGGTGAGATATCAACCAATCAGTTAGCACGAGGTGTAAATACACTCACAAAAACAGCAGATGTATCAGGTGCACCAACTGATCCTTATGCTGCAGAATACCCAAACAATGCGGTTCATGCAACTAAGTCTGGCCACATAATTGAAATTGATGATACCGATGGAGCCGAAAGAATTCATGTTAGACATAAGTCTGGATCGTTCATTGAATTTCATCCAGATGGTGCAATTGTAATTAAAGGTAATGGTGTCTATATTGATGGTGGATCAGCGTTAAATATAAAAGCAAACGGTACTATACAAGAATATTCAAATGGTACTGTTGAAATTGGTAGCGGTGAAATTACTGTTAGTGGTATTACACATACTAAACATACTCATACTGATAATCCAGGATTGGCGGGAGCAGAAACAACGGGGCCTCATAACTAATGGCAGATTTACTAGTACAAAACGGACAAATCGTCTATGTGAATAATAGCGGCAAGGTTGTGTATTCCTTACCAGATTCTGATGGTGTTGCTGGGCAAGCACTAGTGACGGATGGCAATGGTAAGCTTTCATTTGTTACGGATCAAACCATATCAATTAAAACAGCAGATGGTGTTATAGTCGCTCAATTGAATGGTAGAACCATATAAATAGGTTAAAAGGAATTACAAATGTCTCGAGTATTCGCGCAAGAAGATGGTAACTTAAGCAATAGATCTATTATTACATCTAGATCTAAGCAGTATACTGATATCGATCTAACTTTTGCCGCAAAAACTACTGGAGATGTTTATAAAAAAACAGATGCTGCGGCAGTTAAACAAGCTATTCGAAATCTATTATTAACTAATTATGGTGAAAAGCCATTTGATCCATATTATGGTGGAGACTTAAATAGATTTTTATTTCAGAATGACGCAGAATTTGATGAAATAGAAATTCAAGATAGAGTTGCCAATGCAATTGTAATGTATGAACCCAGAGCAATTTTAAGAGAGGTAATTGCTACAGTTAGATCAGAGCAAAATTCTGTAGATGTAGAAATTAAATTTCAAGTAACTAATACATTAGAAGAAGTTGTTCTAACCGTATCTCTTACGAGGTTAAGATAAATGTCATTAATTAAATCATCAGAATTAGATTTTGATCAAATCAAATCTAGCTTAAAAAATTACTTAAAGTCAAAATCAGAGTTTGCTGATTATGATTTTGAAGCTTCTGGTCTATCAAACATTTTAGATGTTTTAGCGTATAATACCCATATCAATGCATTAACTGCTAATGTAGGATTGAATGAATCTTTTTTGACATCTGCTCAATTAAGATCATCGGTTGTATCACACGCAGAAACATTAGGATATTACCCAAGATCAAGATCAGGCTCTCAAGCAGTTGTTAATATTTCTGCTTCAGCCCCAAGTGAAAGCGCTTCGGTTGTTTCACTTCCAGCCTTATTTACCTTTTCAACATCTATCGACGATGTTAATTATTCGTTTCAAACTACTGAAGCGTTAGCTGCCACAAATGATGGTAGTGGTAATTTCTTATTTAAAAATTCTTCTGGTATTTCAAATATTAATATTAAAGAAGGTACACAAAAAACTAAAACATTTATTGTTGGTAATATATCTGATGAACAGGTATTTGTTATTCCAGATAAAACAATAGATACAACAACTATACAAGTTAAAATTTATGATACCGTAGGATCATCAACATACACCGAATATTCAAATATCAATGATACTGTAAGAATTAATAATAATTCTACGGTTTATATTGTTCGCGAAGTGCCAAGTGGATATTACGAAGTAACTTTCTCTGATGGAAATGTTTTAGGCAAATCACCAGAACCTGGAAATAAAGTTGTAATTACATATCTTTCAACTAGAGGTGAATTGGCTAATGGTGCTAGTATTTTTACGGCTGATGCTGATGTTACAATTGGTCTTAATTCATATGCTCTTACTACAACACTAGTCTCAAAATCTGCAGGTGGTTCTGATAAAGAAAGCATAACATCAGTTAAAGCAAATGCTCCTATTGTTTTTGCTACTCAACAACGATTGGTAACGGCTGAAGATTATAAAGCTTTGATTAGCCAAAGATATTCATCTACTGTTTCAGATGTTATTGCTTGGGGAGGTGCTGATAACGTTCCACCAATTTATGGTCGTGTTTATGTCTCATTGAATTTTAAAGATGGTATTAACACAGATACACAAAATACAGTAAAAGATTCTATTCGCACGCAGCTTGGTGATAACCTAGGTATTATGTCTATTGACACAGTATTTACAGATCCAGTTTATACATATTTAGAATGTATTACTCGTTTTAATTTTGATCCAGATTTAACTGGTGATACTGTTGAAACAATTCAATCAAATGTTCAAGCTTCAATCAATCAATATTTTACTGATAATTTAAGTACTTTTGATGCAGTATTCAGAAGATCACAACTATTGTCTGTTGTAGATAATATTTCATCAGCTATTTTGAACTCTAGAATGGATATTAAAGTTCAACAAAGGTGGACACCAGATTTAAATATTCTATCTAACTTTGTAATTGCTTTTCCAGTACAATTAGCATCTCCTGATGATGTTGAATATATAATTCGTAGTACAGTATTTAAAGATGAAACTGGCACGAGTGTATTTTTTAGAAATAAATTAGAAGAAACTAAATTAGAGTTAATTAATAATATTACGGGTGAAGTTAGAAAAGATAATATTGGAACATATAATCAAAGCACTGGCACAGTATCAATTACTGGGCTTGAAATTTCTTCTTATAACGGTAGTGCTGAAATTAAAATTTCAGCTAAACCAGCAAATCAATCAACTATTGCACCACTTAGAAATTATATTTTAACAATTGATACAAATAAATCATCATCTAGTGCTGTTGTAGATTTTCAGAACACGGCGGTTTCACTTAGTCTATGATCAATAGAGGCGAAGACACACTTAGAAGGCAGATAACCTTTGGTGCAGATCAGGTTAAGACTCTTTTGCCTGCGTGGTATCAAGAAGATAATAGTAAACTAATTGAATTATTAGATGCTTACTATCAATTTATGGATAGTGATGAAGACCACGGATTTTCTCATGCTATTAAACAATTACATCATATACGAGATATTGATACAACAGATGAAAAATATCTAGATGAAATAGTAAAAGAAATTGGTAACGGTCTTCAATCTTCGTCTTTCTTCCAACAACCTAGATTAATGACATCATTACTTTCTAAGTTTTATCAAGTAAAGGGAACATTAGTTTCTGTTGAAGGATTCTTCAAAGGATTTTTTGGCGAAGAAGTTTCAATTGAATATCCAAAAGATCAGATCTTTATTGTTGGCGAGTCAAATATTGGATTTGATTCTCAAAAGTTTATTCAAGATAATAAATTATATCAGATTTTTTCTATTCTTATTAAAGTTGGTCTATCAACTCAAGACTATGAAATTTTATATAAAAGATTTGTTCATCCTGCGGGATTTTATTTTGCCGGCCAGGTTATATCCGAAGGAACCGCAACATTAACTCCAACTGGATTTTTTGGCGCAGATTCAAATGAAATTTATGGTATTGCTGAACAAATCTCTTATATCAGTGTTGGTACATTAACTGCATCTGCTGGTATTGTAGAATTAACTGGCTTAATCGAGTCTAATGGTGTTGAACTTAGATTTGGCATTAACGAATTGGTTGAAAGATATACCTCTGATTCTAATCTTACTGTTAGTGGATTGGCAAATTATTATAATACGATTATGGAATTAATTACACCAAACTCATTTACATTCGATGATAGTTCTAATACTATTAGACCAGACATGGCAATGACAATTGAAACAATGGATAATGACATGTTTACTCGATATAACATAAATATCCTTGAATCTTCGATATAAATAACTTAAACAATAAAGAGTAAATTATGACAAGACAAGTAATATCAACAGGCACAACTGCTAATGATGGAACTGGCGATACTCTTCGTAGCGCTGGGATCAAAATTAATGCAAATTTTGTCGAGCTATTTAAAGCACTAGGTGGAGATAGCGATTATCTTTCCACGCAAGTATCGCTTGAGGATAGTGCTGTCGTTTTTGAAGGTGCTACAAATAACTTATATGAAACAAGATTAACTGCTGTAGATCCTACTGCTGACCGTCAAGCAAGATTGCCGAATGCTGATGGAATTGTTATCCTTGATACGGCTACTCAAACACTAACAAATAAAACATTTACATCACCAACTATTAGTTCTCCAAAAATCACAACTGCGATTAATGATACTAATAGTAATGAATTAATTAAATTTACAGCTACTGCCAGCGCGGTTAATGAAATTACAGTAACAAACGCTGCTAGCGGTAACTCTCCAATTATTTCAGCATCTGGTACCGGAACAAATATTAATATTGATATTACTGCAAAAGGTTCTGGATCAATAAAGCCAAGCAAACTAGCCTATGGCAATAATGAAATTACTGCTGATGGTGCAGCTAGCCCATCATTTACGTATATCATTTGTAATAAAGCAACAGCACTTGCTGTCTCTTTAGCAAATGGTACTACAATTGGCGAATATAAGATTTTTACTAATAAGGGAGCAGGCACTGCAACAATCACTCCGGCTAGCTTTGCCAATGGTACTAGCTTTGCTATTGCTCAAAATGAGGGTGCCCAATGTATTTGGGACGGTTTAAAATGGTTCCTTGTTGGTAACCAAAGCATAACAACGGTGGCGTAACATGGTAGCAATAGTAACAGATTCATTTAAACAACAATTCGCAAAATACATATATGACGAAGTAAATAACTCAACTGATAGTAATGAGTTCTTTATCGGCATTGGTAAGTCTGATGCATATGATTCATCAGATGCTGTTATTGCGCCAATTAGAACTCTTGAAATTGAAAGAGAAGCAAGAAATAACTTACAGTCAATTAAAAAAGTTACTGCACAATCTTTTGTAATTCCAAGATCAAACTGGACAGCTGGTGGTATTTACTCTTCTTGGAGAGATGATTATGTTGGTGTTCCTACTAACTCATATTACATATTAACAGAAGATAATGAAGTTTATATGTGTTTGCAAGCAGGTAAAAACGCTGCAGGGCAAGCAAATACTTCTATCGTAAAACCAAGCTATATTGATGCCGGTGTTTCAGAACATAGCGCATTTAGAACATCTGATGGATATGTTTGGAAGCTATGTTATGGTATTTCTGCTGCAAGAGCAAACTCATTCTTATCATCAACATATATGCCAGTACAAGATATAGAAATTGATTCTTCTGGAGCAAACGCTTTTGAATTACAACAATTGAATATCCAAAATACTGCTAAAAAAGGTCAAATTCTTGGATTTGATATTGTTTCAGGCGGAACCGGTTATACAACAGCACCAACAATAACTATTTCTGGAAATGGATCTGGTGCAACTGCTACGGCATACGTATCTGGTGGCGCAATTATTAAAGTTGAAATGAATAATGAATCTGCTGGATTAGGATCGGGTTATACATTTGCTAGAGCTAATCTTTCAGCTGGCAATGGTATTATTAGACCTATCATCGGCCCATATGATGGGATCGGAAAAAGCGTTATTGGTGATCTAAAATCATCTTCAGTTATGTTTAATATTAAACCAGAAGGTGCTGAAGGTGGATCATTTAATACTACTAATGATTTTAGACAAATTCTATTGTTTAAGAATTTAGAAACTACAGACTCTGCAGCAGATGGTACTAGATATACAAGTAACGTTGACAGAGCACAAAGATATTTAACGATTACTTCAACAATTGCAGCATCTGGATTTGCTGTAGATGAAGTAATTACAGGAGCAACATCTGGTTCCACTGCATATATTGATGAACTTGATAGTTCAACTGGTAATATAATTTGGTTCCATCAAAACAGTAATAATAAAGCTGGTATATTTGCTGATGGTGAAACACTTTCAGGGTCATTAAGTGGTTCTGCCACGGTAGATAGTGGTGATAAATACTCATTAGTAGATGCTCATACAGGTAAACTATTGTATATTGAAAATAGAGCTCGAGTAATTAGATCTACTGTGCAAACAGAAGACATTAAAGTTATTGTAACGGTGTAATAAATGGCAACTAATCTTACCACTACCACATTCTCAACCACGTATAAGGATGACTTCCGAGATAGTGATAACTATCATAGAGTTCTCTTTAACGCTGGTAAAGCACTGCAAGCCCGTGAGCTTACGCAGATGCAAACAATCATTCAAAGAGAAATTGAAAGATTTGGATCAAATATTTTTAGAGAAGGTGGTATTGTTCAACCTGGTGGAGTTGCAATAGTTGAATATGAGTATGTTAAATTAGCGTCTGGTCAATTGCCGGCAAATACTGCTACTATTCTAAATAAAGTATTTACAGTAGCAGCACCAAATCCTGCTTTACAAGTAAAAATTGTACAAGTAATTGCAGCATCTGGATCAGATCCAGATACTTTAGTTATTGAATATCAATCAACTTCTGCTGGCACATCAGGATCTCAGCCTGTGCGAGTTATTAACGGCGTAACTCTTGAAAATAGCGTTCTAGGACCAAGCTATGATATGGTAGTAGCATCATCTGCTGCGTCCGGCCGTGGAATGAAATTTGAAGTTGCTCAGGGTGTATTCTTTGCGCAAGGACATTTTGTATTCTGTGAAAAGCAAGAAATTATTCTTTCTAAGTATGGTATAACACCAACAAACGACATTGGTTTTAGAATTATTCAAGATGTTGTTACTGTATCTGATACTAACGATCTTTATGATAATCAGGGCGCTGCTCCAAACTTAGCTGCTCCAGGCGCAGACAGATATAGAATTCGTCTAGTACTTACCACAAGAGATCAAATTGCTTCTGGCCAGAACTTTGTATTTCTTACAAGAGTAACAGATGGCCAGATCTCAGATACTACAACAGCTAATAATTCTTATAATGTTCTAAATGATGTATTAGCTCTTAGAACAAAAGAAGAGTCCGGTGATTATATTGTAAAGCCATTTAATGCTAAATTTAATGATTTAAACGATTCAAATCTTGAATTAGAAGTTACTGATGGTATTGTCTATATCGATGGTTATCGATTAGAAATGAAAAACAAAAAGATTGTAGTACCAAAAGCTCAACAAACAGTTACACTAGAAAATCAAGCTGTAGTTATTCAATATGGTAACTATGTTATTGGTTCGGGCGGGGCTGGCTTACCAAATATTAATACACTCCAAAGACAAAATATTAGATCTGTCACAGGTCATGGTGGATCTACAATTGGTACTTGTAGAGTAAGAGCTATTGAAGAAGATGGTGCTAATTGGAGATACTATCTTTTTGAAATCAATATGAATGCTGGCCAATCTTTTGCTGCTGCAAAGTCTATTGGGTTAGGTTCTTCAGATTATTTTAATATTGTTTTAGATGATGGTGCTGCTCAGTTAAAGAACACTGCACAAAATGATCTATTATTTCCATTACCAAAAGTAAGACCTACACAAACAGGAGTTGCTTTTGATGATATATCAATACAAGAAAGATATACAGTAACAACAGATGGATCTGGTAATTCTACAACATCAACATCTGTAACTTCTGGTACATTTGAAAATACTGGCCAATGGATTGTTGCTCCAACCGATGGAGCAATTGAGTCTCCTACAATTACACTTGATGGCACTCAAACATCATTTACTATTTCTGGAGCAACTCCGAGTAAAACATTAGAAATTATTGCAAAAGTTAAAAGGTCTTCTCCTACTGCTAGATCTAAAACTTTAACTGATGCAACTAAAACTATCTCTTGGCCAGCTGATGCTAAAACAGATGCTGCAGGTCAACAATATATTGATCTAGACAAAACTGATATTTTCTCGGTAAGTGCTGTTAAAATTAATGATTCAGATGGAGCTGCAATTACATCTAATTGGACTTTAGATAATGGACAAAGAGATAACTATTATGGTATTGGTAGACTTATTCTAAAAGGTGGATTAAGTGCGCCAACTTCAAATATCTTTATTCGATTCAAACATTTTACCCATGGAAATGGTAATTTCTTTGATATTACTTCTTATAACGCAGCTCAGGTTGCTTATGGAGATGTGCCAGCATATCGCCAAAATGATGGTACAACAATCGAATTAAGAGATGTTGTAGACTTTAGACCAGTTGCAACTAGAGCTACTGGTGGTATTGGTCTAGGATATGATTCAGATGGTGTTGGTGGAACTGGTATTATTAACTTATTACCAACAAACACTGATACATTCACTGGTGATATTATTTACTACATGCCACGTAGAGACAAATTGATCGCAATTGCTGGACCAGTAAGAGGAAAAGCAATTCAGGCTGGGTCAATTCAAGTAATTACTGGTACTTCAGATCTAAATCCACAATATCCAGATGTTTCTACTTCATCTATGGCATTGATGAATATTGATTTAAATCCATACACATTAGATGAATCAGATTTATCAACAAGTATGATTCCAAACAAGCGATTCACGATGGCTGATATCGCTGAACTAGAACAACGAATTGATAAACTTCAAGAGTTAACAACATTAAGTCTTCTTGAGCTAAGTACTTCTTCATTAGGAGTATTTGACTCAGCCGGTAACGCTAGAACAAAAGCTGGATTCTTAGTAGATAATTTCTATGATTATGCTTTTTCTGCTACTGATCGTGCTGAATATAGAGCATCTATTGATGATCTAGAAGGAACTATTACTGCTGAACAAGATGTTCATAACGTTAGATTGGTTTATAATTCAGGTGCGGGCGATACCACGACATCTTTAGTTGGTGACTTAGCTATATTACCTATTGCTTCTCATCAAACTCTTGTAAATCAACAATTAGCAACTGAAACAATGAACGTGAATCCATTTGCTGTAATTACACATAATGGCCAATTAAGAATTTCACCAGCATCTGATGAGTGGGTTGAAACCCAATACGCTCCAGATGCTATTGTTAATGCGACAGAAACTAGAAGTGGTGGCACTACAAGAGTACAGAATTCATTAGCAGCATGGAGAAATTCGTGGATTGGTAGACCACGTGGTAACCAAGTAACAATTAGAGGTCGTGTAACAAATCGACGCGAAATTATTGCTGATAGAGTTATTGATGTTCAAGTTATTCCATTCATGCGGTCTAGAAAAATTTCATTTAAAGCTGAAGGTTTAAGACCTGAAACTCAACATTTCTTATTCTTTAACGGTGTTGTATTAGCTGATTACGTAAGAGATGAAACATTTGAAAGATTTTCTCAAAGATCTGATGATGTGGGTAATACTTATACCAATAGAACTAGTCATCCTGATGGAGCATCTACTATTATTTCAGATGCTACTGGTACTATTACAGGATCGTTTATCATTCCAAGCAACAGCGCGCTTAAGTTTAGAACTGGCACAAAAATTGTTAAATTACTAGATATTTCAGTTGATGATGATAATGCAGCATTATCTAAAGCGACGGCTGGATTTACATCTTCAGGTGTTCTAGAAACTAGACAAAGAACAATTAGATCTACTCGTGTTGAAGAAAGAATTACTCTTATTCAAGAGCCACAAGATGATGGTGGTGGTGGCGGAGGTGGCGGCGGCGAAGGCGGTGGCGACGCAGGTGATCCATTAGCGCAAACATTCTTTATTAATGCAAAAGAAAATCCAAATGGTGTATTCATTACTAAAGTTGATGCGTATTTTGCAAGTAAAGATGCTAACATTCCAGTGCGATGTGAATTAAGAGGTGTTGAAAACGGTATTCCAAATTCTGCTCCAATTGCTGGTGCATATGTATATCTACCACCTGCCAGCGTAAATATTCCAGCAGACACTGAGAATATGGCATCGGTACAAGCAAGCCCAACAACTTTTGAGTTTGAAGAGCCAATTTACTTACTTCCAGATCGTGAATATGCTGTTGTTCTAAAAGCAGAAACTATTGGATATACATCTTATGTTGCTGAAACATATGCCTTTATTCTGGGATCAACAGAAGCTCGTGTAAGTAGACAACCAACATTAGGGTCTTTGTTTACTTCTCAAAATGGATTTACTTGGACTCCAGATCAACAACGAGATCTTATGTTTAAGTTATATAGAGCTGAATTTTCTCCTAGTGCGAGTGCTATTTTAGAAAATGCTTCTGCTCCAACCCATTTGATTAGAGGTAATCCAATTTCAACTACAGCTGGAGATGCTACAGTAAGAGTATACCATAGAGGCCATGGTCTAATTAAAAATGATTATGTGCGGCTTGTTAACTTAGATTCAGATCAAAGCTTTGGTGGAATTAAAGGATATGATTTAACTGGATCTCGTCAAGTAACTGCGGTTGATTACAGTGGATATACTTTTGAAGCAGACTCAACTGCTAGTGATACTATTATAACTGGCGGCAATGGAATTATTGCAAGTCAAAACTATATGTTTGACGTCTATGTTCCTAATATTCAAACATTGATACCAACAGAAACTAATATTAGTGGATCAATTAAATTAACTGAGGGTGGATCATACGCTGCTAATAGAAACACAGCAATTGGTTATAGTAGAGCTAAAGCTGCATCGTATAGCAATATTACCTTAAATGAATTTAACTTTAATACAAGTCCAAAGTGTATTTTTAGCGATTCAAATGAAGCAATATCTCCATTAAGTGGTGCTAAGTCAGTAACAATGAAGTTGAATCTTTCAACTAATGATACAAAAGTATCACCAGTTATTGATCTTCAGAGAGCATCAATGACGATGTTTGAAAATATTATTGACAAGCAAGATTCTGCTGCAACCAATGGATTTAATGTTCCAATTAGTTTTGTAAATGAGACACACCCAAGTGAAGGATCACATGCAGCTAAACATGTTACTGTTCCAGTAACTTTGGCAGAACAAGCTGTAGGATTAAAAATCTTATTTGCTGCGCATAGACCATTGACTGGTGGATTTAGAGTTTATTATAAGACTGGTACCGGCGATGATAATTTTGATGAAGTTAATTGGATTGAATTGAACGAAGTATCAAATAATCCTGCTGATGAAAATCCAACAATATATAGAGAATATGAGTATTTAGCTGGTGGTCAAGTTGGTAACTTAAATGCATTTTCAAAATTCCAATTGAAAATTGTAATGACATCAACCAACTCATCGAAGATTCCAGTAATTAAAGATTTAAGAGCAATTGCATTAGTAACGTGATGAAAAAATATATTCAAGTTGAAGGGCATCCAAATTTAGTTAGAGATATTAACAGTGGAGCTATTATAAATACTAATAGTAAAGAGATTGCTCAAGCTAGAAGAACTAAAAAAGCTTGGAAAGCGCAACAAGAAGAAATGTTACAGCTTAGACAAGATGTAACTATTATGAAAGAAGCGTTAGCTAAGCTACTAGAGGATAAAAATGGCAGTAACAACAATTAATCTTTCAGATCCAGTATCTACTTGGGTTTCAAAGACAAATATTATTGCAACTAACGTTGGTGATTTGTCGTTAATGTCTATTGGCGGCTCAAGTATTGTAGTCGCAGTTAATCGTCTAGATTCTAATATAGGCACAATAAGTAATTTAACTACTGTTGATAAATCAGATCTTGTAAATGCAATTAACGAAACATATGATTTAGCTGTACGTGGTAATGAAGCACTAAATGACTCTGACGAAATTATTGGGTTGTTTTCATCTTCAACTACTATTAGCTTAGATTCTGCGAGTGGACAATTTGGTGTTATAAATAATAGTATAACCTTTGATCAGCTTGCATCTAATACTATTCAATCAAGTAATTTGAGTAGTACAACTACTCTTCAAATTAAAAACGCTGCAGGTTCTGTAGTAAAAACAATGTATAGTCCAGGGAATTAAAAAATGGCAGGTCCACTTAAATTAACAGGCGATAATAACTTACAAGAAATGACTTCTGCTGAGCAGGATTATATTGAACACGTTATTCTTGCTAATTTTGCTTCTTCCGACGCCGGTGTCGGCACAGTATCAGTAAATCCAGGTTCAACCGCAGGTTTAACGGCTATTGGAACATTTACTGACACCATTCATCCTAATGCCGTCGGGGCTCATCCAGTAGGTACAAGTTATAACTCAACAGTTTATACTTTTTATCAAGATAGACAGACTGCATCTGAATCACTTACTCGTCCTCTTGAATGGGATGGTACTGATGTTATTGAGCAAAATGATACTAAATTAAATTCTGGTGTTATTGATGCCACTCAAGACAATTTTGCGGCTGAGGGTTTAGGTTCTTATGCATTGGGTCCATCTTCTCCTGCCGGCGGTACTTGGGTATCAAAGGGAACTATTAATAATACAGTAAATGGTGGCTCTACAAATAGTACATATCTTTGGAGAAAAACCGCTGCAGCTTCAGTACCAACAACTGTCCGTCCTATGAGATGGGATGGTGTTAATTCTATTCAAGAAATGACTGATGCTCAAATTCAAACATTAACTGCACGTTTTAGAAATCAAATGAAAGCTGGTATTGGACAAGTCCAAATTTCAACTTCCTCACCATCCGGTGGTACTTGGGTTACTCGTGGATCAGCTTTTTCTGATACACGTAGACAACTTGCAAACCAAAACTATTCCAATACGTTCTCTAGAAATTTTGGTCGTAACTTTACTGGATATTTCATTAGATATTATTCTGGCCGAAATTATGGCTCGTATGCACGTAACTTTACCGGCTACTATACTGGATACTACACAGGTTACTTTACTGGTCTAACTGTACAGTCTGGAACTGAAACTAATGAAACTAAGTCATTGTGGGTTAAAACTGCGTAATATATAATATTATCTAAATCATTACTAAAGAATATAAAGGTTGAATTGAAAAATGAAAGTTTCTGAACTAGAAATTCTACGTGCACCAGAAGAAGTTGCAGTAGTACGAAAAAGAAAAATCTTAGATCCTTATTTTTGTAATAATGCTGAAACTCAAGTTGGGTGTCAATTTGAGTTTGAGGATGGTAGTATCTTTAATGCTACTGTTTCTGATACAGCCGAAGGTAATCCCGACTGGGCTGAAATCTTTGAACTATTTACAAAAGAAGAAATCCAAAATAATACGAAAATGATGCTTGAAAAAAATCAAGCTGAGCGCGATGAAGCGCATCGTATGGATATGGAAAATGCTGAAAAGATGAAAGCCGATATTTTGTTCCAGGCTAAACTTGAAGCATTCGAAGTTGAAGAAATTAAGAATTCCGATAATCGTGAACTTAAGTCAAAGATTAGAAAATCAAAGAATTTGACTGAATTGCAAGCATATGCTGTATTATTAATTATGAAGGAATTTGATAAAAGTGAACAGCCCATATCCGAATAACGGATTCTTATACGTTGCTAGTTTAAATCATGCATATATTATTAGTGCTAGATACTCAGCAATTAGTTTAAAAGATAATTATCCAGAAGCTCACTGTACTCTTTTTACTCACGAAGAATGGGTAGAAGAAAGTGACTATAAAATTTTTGACTCAATTATTACTCATGATGCAGAGCAAGTTGTACCACACAACAAGCGTGCTAAGATGTGGGCATGCGCTCGATCGCCATATAGATTAACTTGTTATGTTGATGCTGATTGCGAAATCGTGCATGAAGACGTGAAGGATATTTTTAATTGTCATGATTCAGAAAACAATATTACCATTACTAAAGCAAGACCATATTCAGCATCTATTGATCCAAAATGGCCAGGTGGCGAACTCACAGATCATTGCGGATTGTATATTTTTGACGACGAGCCTTGTACTAGAACTTTTATGCAAAAGTGGTTTGATTACTACTTAATGCAGCAAGAGCATAAGCTCGATGTTCCTCATGAAGATTTTAGACCTTTTGACATGTATACATATTGGTATCTGATGAACGAAACTGAATATGCTATTAAACGTGGATATTTTCCACATCCTGATGCAAGATGGCAGTTTATCTTTAATTATGATCAATCTGAGTTGGATGGGCAAGAAATAGTAATTACCCACCGGCCTATTCCTAGGGACATGCAATTATATGGAACAGGTATTAATTAAAAATCCCGATCTTATTGAAGTTTTAGATCGGTATAAAAATCTAGTTATTCCAGAAAAAGATAATATTAAACTGGGCGGTGAGCCTGATAAAGATGACTATTATACATCTAAAGAATTCTTAGATGTTATGATCGATATGGGTGATGACCATATTGGATTTCCATTACATACTTATGGTAATGATTTAATAGATAGAAATATATCACCAATTTATAATGAATGTTGGGATATTAGACAAGAGCTTGGAGAAGTGCTTGTTTCTCCAATGTGTGCAGTGATGATGTATTACCCTAGTGGTGGATTTATGAGCTGGCATAATAATTGGAACTGTGCAGGGTATAATATTTTATTATCTTGGTCTGAAACTGGTAACGGTTTCTTTAGTTATAAAGATCCAAAAACTGGTAATATTGTAAAGATTTTAGATTCACCTGGTTGGACCGCTAAGGTTGGATACTTTGGTAGTAGAGATGAACCGGAATCAATTTTTTGGCATTGCGCAAGATCATATGAACCAAGACTTACTTTAGGATATGTTGTTCCTGATGAAAATATGTGGAATATGATGATTGATGATATTGCGTCAGAGTAAATCTTTTTTTGGTCCATTAAATAAACAAACTAATCCATTATCAATCCAATAAGGATCTGGTGATGGATTATACCAATCTTTTTTATTTCTGCCAAACCCCCTAGAATAAATTAAATCTTCATCCCACACATCATATGAGAATCCTTCATGATAAATGAAGTGATCTATACCAAAATATTTTCTCATGTATGTGTCTGGTGTAATAACAAATCTATCATAGATTTCTTTATTTTCATCGCCATGCCATAACATTACCGATGAATTAATATTATGGTCCCAGCTTTCTAATTCATCTAATGGCTTCCAATAACATTTAACTAAAGTAAATAATTGCTTATCAAGTAAAGCTGTTAAATCATTTTGGATAATTAAATCTAAATCAAAATATAATGTTTTACCTAAATCTAAATTAAATAAAGATAACTTATTCCAAACACCTTCGTATAGTGTTTCGATTGGAATAATATTAATTTGTGGATCTATTCCGGCTGGATCGTCTGTGTAACAATAGAATGTAAAGTCTATTGGTAAATATTTTCTTACCATATTATATAAATTATTAACATCGAATGAATTATATTTTAATCCAGACTTTACACAGATTACGCTGATCACGTTCTAAACTCTTTTTTATTTCTACTTGCTTTCCATTCTTTTGGTGGTTTTACACCATTATAGTCTCTATCAGTTGCAATAATAATCATTTCTAAATCATTATCTTTTGCTATTAATTTTGCTTCTTCAAGCTCATGAACGTTATGTTCAAAGACAATATATTGCCATTCAACTGCTAAACCCATCTTTTTGCCTAAAAGCATAGCTTCCCAGATTAATTCTGAATTTTGACCTTTGCGATAAATTTCACTGGTTTTACCAATACCATCTAATCCAAATTTCCAAACAACATTTTTAGGACATGTCTTAAAAACTTCTTTATACCATTCAATATTTTTTTGATGACCAGCAGTTGATATAAACAAAGTCTTAGATGGATAATTCTTCATCATAAGAATAGCATCTTTGATTTGTGGCCAATAAATTGGATCTGATATTTGACCACACAAATTTACGCCTTCTGTTGCAAATTTAACAATCTTTTCAAAGTTTTCAATTGAAAGATCTCCACCTTCACTAATTCGTGTTTTTATTTCTTGGTATCTTGGATGTGTTTTACCAAATCCCAACCATGCCCTTTGGCATTGTGGACATCGTAAAGCGCATCGTACAGATGTTTCAATATTAGATCCAGCACTTCTTTGATATTGTACAAATTCTAGATGATCTCTCATTTATAGCCGCATTTCTGTTTACAAACTTTTGGAGCATTTTCTACATCGTGTGATATATCATGTAGCCATTTGGCCCAAGCTTCAGAAGCAAGAATGTCTTCTATAGTATCATTCTCTCCAATGTGTAAGTCTGGGTCAAAGAATCCATACGCGGCAAAGCACGGTCTCCATGCAACTGAATCACACCAACAACATGGTAATAGATAACCATTAGCATTATGCGCGTATCCCTTTTTTCCGCTTTGTTTTTTATCCTTTTTGTGTTTAACACCATCTTTATAATAAAATGGTGCACATTCAGGAATAATGTATGAAGTCATTTAGTTTTTCCAATAATTAAAAATCGATCACCGCGTTCATCAGAAATAGTATCTTCAAATAAAATATCACACAAAGGCAATTGCATAGCAAAATCATGTATAGTTTCAACACAATTTATATGACCTTCAATATCATACATATTATTTGAAGTAACGGCGAACTTAATTCCTGGTTTCCAATACTGCCAATCTTTCATTGGTGGCATGTGTTCACATGATGTATTTATTACCACATCAAATCCTTCTTTAATTATATCACTAAAGACATCACCAGTCTTCCAACGCACTTTGTCTTTTAAATGTGAAAATAATCTATTTTTAGAAAATCTATTTGAAATGTCATCTAGATCATATGCATCAATAAATTTAACTTTATCAGCTAAACTTGCAATTAATATAGATCCATACCATGAACCTAAAATAGCAACATGGCTTGTTTTATCAATTAGATTATATTCTATTAGAGATTTAATTATTTTACTTTTACTATTAAATTGATTTTTACCAAAGGAATCTAGAATATCAGATCTGCAATCATAACTATCAGTGTATAACTCATGAATAATTAATTTAAAAAAATCTAAATCAACTGTGTTTTTTTCAAAATCAATCATTATGTATTTTCCTAAGTAATTGGTACTCAAAAGCTTCTTTAGCAGCAGGAACTTCTGGAGTATCGCGGGTTGTCCATGTTTCTCTAAATGTTATATTTAAATCTTTAGCAAGTTGTTTTGCTTTTGGTAATTGGTGTTTATTGTGTTCAAATACAATAAAGTGCCAAACAGACTTAATATCAAACTTTGTAGAATATTCTAATACTTTATAGACATCATCAAAGTTAGATCCTATACGATATTTATTTAGTGTTTCATTGTCTGTACCATCTAAAGCAAAATGCCAACGATCTTCTCGCCTGTCTTGTAACTTTTCGCATAATGGAAAAATATTTTCCCAAAATTCCCATTTTTTACCAGATCCATTTGTATTTACTTCTATTGGAACATGTGGATATTCAATATTTCTTATTTTAAATAATTCAATTAAATTTGGATGATATATTGGATCTGATATTTGTCCACAAAGCTTATGCCATCTAGCATTTGTTTTTGAATGGAAGCTTAAAAGTTTTCTCCAATTATCGACTGATATATCTTCAAAAACTTTCATCTTCCAATTACCAATTGGCCGATGTCTTTGGCACGCTGGGCATTGTAATCTACACCTAAAAGTTGTTTCAATATTAATACCAGTTTCTTTTTTGGCTAAAATAAAGTCTTCGTAATCAAACGTATTCATAGACATGACATTCACCTGGAGTTATTGAGCATTTGTCTTTGCACGTTTTTGGGCATTGTTCTGGATTTGTTAATAGATTATTATGAAACTCTTGCCATTCAGAAGATCTTAATATATCATCAATAGAATTATTATTTTCAACTTTTAAATTTTCATTAAATAAAGAAATTTCTCTAATTTTTTTGCCACCATCTAACCAACAACATGGAAGCATATAACCATCTCCAGTATATGCTAATTTAAATCCATAAAGTTTTCCGTATTCTTCGTTAATAACTTTTTTACCATCAATAATCCAATATGGATGGCATCTAGGATATATCATTTTTAAATACCATTACATTATTAATTACTAATAAATCTATGCCAACTCTATTAAATGTGTCTAAAGCGTTTTGAGGTGTTTCAACAATTGGCTCTTGGCAATTAAAACTTGTATTAATCACCATTGGGATTCCAGTAATCTTATAAAACTCAGAAATTAAATCATAATATTTTTCGTTTTGTTCTCGTGTTACTGTTTGAATGCGTGCAGTACCATCAACATGTGTTACACCTGGAATTTTATCAGAAATTACTGGCATGATTCTAGACATATATGGAGAAGGTTGACTAGTATTAAAATATTCTTGATAATGCTCAATCAATACAGATGGCGCAAATGGCCGCCAATCTTCTCTTAATTTAATTTTAGTATTAATAATATCTTTAATATCTGGATTACGGGGATCAGCTAATATAGATCTGTTACCTAATGCTCTATTACCACTTTCTGATCTTCCTTGAAACCAACCAACAATCCCACCATCAGCAATTGTTTGAGCAACTACATTTAAATCTAAGTCAATTGCTTCTTTTATATCAGGAATCCAATCACTATCAATTGACACACCAGAATATAAATTTGGGATATGTTTATTTTTATTTAAAATATAATCTGCATGAATATATGTACCCAATGCTTGGCCTTCATCACCAGGAGCTGATGGGATCCATACATTTTCCCAGTGTTTAGTAAACCATTCATTCATATATCCGTTATAAGCTACTCCACCGGCAATACAAATATTATTACTTGTTTTTAATGGCAATACAAACTCTTCTACTTTATCATACGTATACTGTTGAATTGTTGCAGCAACGTCTGCGTTTGACACTTTATTTTCACACATTCTTTTTACGTCATTTCTAGTACCCATCCAGAACTTTCTGCCTCGAGTAATTGACTCGGCTAAGTAAATTTCTAATAAATTATAATACCAGTCATTAACTTTACCATAACCAGCCAAACCCATCAATTTTCCTTCATCACCAACATTTAATCCAGCGGCAACACAAGATATATTCCACAACCAACCCAGACTTAAATCATCTGTTAAATCTACCATCTTATAGTCTTTACTATTGAAGTAACAGCAAGTAAATCCTATTCCACCACCATCAATTGCTAAGATATCTGACTCTTCGTATTCCGAAGTAATAAAAGCGTTTACGGCGTGAGACTGGTGGTGATTGATATAATAGATCCCATCTTTTAAATAATAATCCCAAAGACTATCCCATTTCTTATTATATTTTCTAATTTCTTCCCAGTATGGAGTTAAAACACCGTTATGAAATGGATCTCGATTTTCTGACAATAGTCCTTTGTATCCGCCACCTGTATAAGTGAATGCAAATATATTATTGCCTCTAGATTTTAATTGTGGTTCAAATTGTGTGTCATACCATTGTGCGTAATCGCCAAGATCCATATGTTTTTTACGGCGGCTGTGTCTTTCTTCAATGCGATGAGTTATACCATCATATGAATTCGGGTCATGCGCGTTGATATTGGTAGCAAATATTTTCATTATAAAGTTTTACCTGATTCCATAATTTGCAAAATAAGTTCCTGGGGTTTACCAAGGAGTGAAACAGGTTCTAAACAGTTTTTGCAATAATTTTCAAATTCAAATAATTCAAAATTAAACATCTTATCAATATTTTCTTTTGTTACATCATATGCTGTAGAACCATTAATTACTTTTTTACTACAGTGTCTGATCTTTTTCATTTCAAAATCAACAACTGGTACGCTTGGAAATGCTGCGCATATTCTTCGATCAAATTCTGGTGCTTGATCATATACACCATAAACTGGAGATCTAGAATTGTATTCTTTTAGTATTGTGTTTGAATTTTTTTCTAAATCAAGAATATCATGTTTTTTTCGATATTCATAATATGCCGGAGTTTTGATAACTACGTTATAGTTATTATTATTATTTCGTTCAAAAAAATCATAGTTACCAAGCTTTTCAATTCTATCTTCGTGAAAGTCTAGAACTAAGTGTTCAATGTAATGAATCTCAGGATCTTCTAAAATCTCAGGATATGCTTTACGCACATATGAATTTGATAGTACCGATGGGATAAGGTTTGGATATTTTTTAATTTCAGAAATGGCTTCCATTAGATTGTTTGTCAATCCAGGCTCACCACCTAATAACATAACTCTTGCTTTATATGGTGACATCCATTCTAATAATGGTTTAACAAAGTCCATATCAATATCTAAGTTTCTCATTTCTTTAGTCCAAGCTGTACAATAGTAACACGACTTGTTACAGCTTTTGGTAAGATAAAAGTCTACACCTAGATAACCTTGTTGTTTTGCTTCAGAAATTGATAGAGTCATTATGCTGATGCCCATATAGTATTAATAATTTGATCTGTTTCTTTTTCAGTTAAGAATGCGTGAATTGGAATACTTAAAACTGTATTACACGCTAAATCTGTATTAGGAGTTTTATCACTTTTAAATTCTTCGAATACATTTAATTTGGATAATGGTGTATCATATTTAATGTTTGATTCAATTTGTTGACTTTTTAGAATCTGTTGAACATGCGCTCTAGTTTCAATATCTTCAAATCTTAAAGTATATTTGTGATAATTGTGATTTTCGCTATCGTCCATCCATTGTGTATTTAGACCAACATCTGAAAAAGAATCATTATATTGTTCTGCTATTTTTTGTCTAATAAGAATAAAGTTTTTTTCGTTAGAAATTCTAAATCTAATAATATTTGCAGCAAATGGATATAGTCTAGAATTCCGTCCTAGAAATTCTCCATTACCGTGTCTTCTTAATTTTGCTACATTTTGTGCAACTTCAAAATTGTCAGTTAAAACAATGCCACCACCAACTGGACTACAAACTACTTTATTAGTATTAAAACTAAAAGAACTAATATCACCTACAGTACCAGCTTTTTTATTTTGATAACTTGATCCCCAAGCTTGAGCAGAGTCTTCAATGAGGATTAGATTTTCTTGTGTACACCATTCTTCTAATTCTGTAGTATCTTTCATACTTCCATAAAGTGGTGTATAAATTACAGCTTTAGTTTTATCAGTTTTCATTCTTTTTATACTGTCTAGAGAAATACAATAAGTATCTAAATCAATATCGCAGAATACTGGATTTGCTCCTACCATTTTTACACAAGAGGCACTTGAAATCCAAGAAAAGTTTGAAACTAATACTTCATCGTTTTGTCCAATACCATATGCTTCTAAAGAAAAATGAAGAGCATCTGTTGCCGAATTAACGGCAATGGCATATTTTCTACCAACTTCATGCGCAATATCTTCTTCAAAGTCTTCAACGCCATCATTTGATTGCATCATAGACTGTTCGAAAATGCGGTTATAGTCTTCTTTAAAAAATTGATAATCACGGGGCCATGGATTAAATGTAATCATAATAAACTTTTCACACCTTTTAAAATTGGATTAACGTTTGGTTCTTGAATGTCTCTTTCCCAATAAACTTTTCCACCATCATGTATATCTATACCACGGTGAAAGATCATGTCTTTTCCTAACCATTTACATTCCTGAACAATTCTAGGAGCAGGATCGAATGTATCTTTTGTGTATACAAATGTATCGAATAGTCCTAACAAGTTATCAACAGGAACAAAAAGATTATTCATTTTTTTGTTTACATATGGCGCATTATATGTTATAATAGAGTATGATACCGAGAAGAGGGGAATAACATCTTCAATTCTTTTATAATATTGTTCATTTGTCCCATTAAAAATATACTTATATTGTACATCAGGTACTACCGGTTTGTACAGGGAAAAATTAATTCTTTTTTCAAAATGATCACCAACACCATTCAAATATACCTCATGATCGCAAAGATCGTAAGTTTCAGAAGAAAAAAATCTGATTGCTTTCGGATAAATGTCTGGATGATTTTCTGAATAGACTACTACTATTCTTCGATATAATAATTTTAAACAAAATTGCTGATCTGCGTTATATTGATTCCAATTTATATATGGGATTGATACCATTGATCTACCCAGCACGATAGATACACCCTCCATATAATCATTAAAAATAATATTGCTTACTTCAGTGTATTTGCTTTCAATCGCATTTAGATAGTCTTGTTCTGTGTAACCTGGATACGTGAAGATTATGAGTGGGATTTTAAGACATTTTGCGTATTCATAGCTGTAATATACTAGTCCATCATGTGGTTTACTTGTCACGACAATATGTTTATCAATTTCTTTCATAAGATTATTTATATTATAAATAGAGATGTAGGATTTATCCTATAAATATAGTAGAACCCACTAAATTTTAAGAGTGAATCATGGCACAGTACGAAGAAATTACAGTTGATCAGGGGGCGGATGCTTCTATTGAATTGCATCTAGTCAATACCGATGGGTCAAAAAAGAATTTGACCAATCATACAATTACTGCTCAACTTAAAAAGAACTTTACTAGTACTGATTCAGATACAACGACTTTTGTCTCAACTGTATCTGATGCTGGAAACGGAATTTGTACTATTTCATTAACCAACTCTCAGACCGATGCTCTGAAAGCTGGACGATATGTCTACGATGTAGAATTATCGTTTTCGGATAGTGACGGTGACACAATAATTGAAAGAATTTTAGAGGGCAAAATAACCGTAACACCATCTGTGACGAGGTAGTAATGGCAATAAAAGTAAGTACTGGCCAGACTACTAAAGTCAAAACAGTACGAGGTGTCGGTCAAACAACTCAAGTTAAAAAAGTTGTAGTTGGCCGCCCTGTCAGAAATGTTTCTTCTGGTGCCACTAGCATTAATAATTTGCTTGGTGTAGATACTAGTGGAAAGATTGATGGCTCTGTTTTAGTATACAGTGCGTCAAGCGGTAATTTTGAAGCTACTATAGAACTCAAAAAACAAGATATAGATGGAGGAGGCTTTTAATGGCCGCTATAATTCGGATAAAACGATCCACGACAGCATCGGCTCCAGGATCGCTAAAATCAGGAGAAATTGCTTATTCCGCCGGCGTTGGCTCTCAAGGCAATGGGGGCGATCGCCTCTACTTTGGTAAAGGTGATGACGGCAATGGAAATGCCACTACCATTGAAATTATTGGTGGTGCGTATTTCTCAAACTTATTAGACCACGTTGCAGGAACATTAACCGCATCAAGCGCGCTGATTGTCGATGCTGACTCAAAAATCGACAACTTAAAAGTTGACAATATTGATATTAATGGTAATACCATTTCAACAACCAATGCCAATGGTAATTTGGTTCTTGATCCAAATGGTACTGGTAATATTGATGTTAGTGGCGCTAGAATTATTAGTGCTGCTAATCCAACATCAGCACAAGATGTCGCTACTAAAGGTTATGTTGATGCACAGAATGCTGCCAGTTCAATTACAATTGGTTCAGATTCTGCCGGCGTATACCAATTAGACCTTAATGATTCCACCTTTGAAATTAGAGGTGGTAATGTTCTTTCTACTCGTAGAGATGGACCGACTATTACAGTCGACCTTGATAATACTGCGGTAACTGCTGGAAGTTATGGATCAGCTACTACGATCCCAACATTTACTGTTGATGCACAAGGTCGTTTAACAGCTGCTGATGGTGAAACACTATCATGGAATAATCTTGCTGATATCCCAGATCTTCTTGATTCGGCTGATGCAAATATTCTTATTAACTCTGCTGTTAGTACTGCAATCAATAATATCATTGATGGAGCTCCAGGTGCGTTAGATACACTTAACGAACTTGCGGCCGCATTAAACGATGATAGTGATGCTTATAATACTTTGCTTTCGGCAATTGATGCATTACCTGATTCTGCACAAGTACAAGGTATTATTAATCAATCATATATTCGTGCTAGACAAATTACGTATAACACTTCGGACTTCCTTGATTCTGATACAGTATCATTAGTTGTTGATAATGCGTATGTTCAAGCTAGACAAGATTACTCATATACATCATTAACTGACGTGCCTGATCTTTTTGATTCTGGCGATGCCACAATCTTAATTGATAGTGCGTATATTAATGCTCGAGTAGATCAAACCGCTTCGCTCGATTCTGCAGAAGCAATTGCTTTAATTGATTCAGCACATGTACAAGCTCGTCAAGACTATGCTTATAGTTCTTTAACTGGTGTACCTACTGCTCTAAGTCAATTTGATAACGATGAGAAATTTGTCGATTCAGCCGCAGCTAGAGGATTATTGAGTGGTGGCACTGGTGTTACATATACTTCTGCAACTGGTGTTATTGCAATCGGGCAATCAGTCGAAACAACTGATAGCGTAACGTTTGGCAATATTGATGTTACTAATAATGTTGTCATTGGTGGTAATCTACAAGTTAATGGTACAACTACTACAGTTAATGCCGAAAACTTAGAAGTTACTGACAATATGATCTATATGAATGCTGGAGAATCTGGTGGATCTCCAACATTGCAGGTTGATGTTGGTTGGGCAGCAAACGTTAACGATAATGGATCTTATACCCATGTTGGTATGTTCCGGGATGCATCTGACGATACATTCAAAGTATATGGTAATTATGCACCTGAGCCTGATGCATCAGTAGAAATTAATACTGCTCATGCTTCGTTCGAGTTAGCACCATTTGCTGCTAAAACTCTTACTGGTGAATATCTTGGATTTGATTCAGACTTCAATACTAAGACAGTTAGTAGTCTTGCTAATGATGCAAATTATCTTGATTCTAATACAGTTCAAGGTGTTATTGATCAATCATATATTCAGGGTCTACAAACCACATATAGTAACCTTTCTGAATTTGCCAATGATACTAATTATCTTGATAGTAGTACTGTTTTAAATGTAATTGATGCAGCTTATATTCAAGCAAATCAGAAATCATATATTGATTCGGCATTGTCTGATTATCGGTTTATGGATTCTGGTGAAGTAATTACTCTTGTAGATTCAGCATATGTTCAAGCCCGTCAGGATTACGCATATAGTTCATTAACTGGTGTACCTACAGCATTAAGTGAATTTAGCAATGATACTAACTTCCTTGATAGTAATACTGTAACTGGAGTTATTGATCAAGCATATGTAAGATCAAATCAAATTACTTACAGTACGATTGATTTTACCGATTCAGCCTATGTTAACGCACAAATTACTAGTGCAGTTAATAATTTGATTGATGGTGCTCCTGGATCACTCGATACACTTAACGAACTTGCTGCAGCGTTGAATGATGATTCCAATGCGTTTAATACGCTGTTGGGTTACATTACGGATCTTCCAGATTCTGCTCAAGTACAACAAATCATTGACCAAGCTTATATTAGAGCTCGTCAGATTACCTACAATACCTCCGACTTCCTTGATTCATCAAGCGTCGAATTGGTAGTTGACAATACCTATGTACAAGCTCGTCAAACAACTTACAATACGTCTGACTTTGCTGATTCAGCTTATGTACATTCGTACTTCCAAACCAACGTACCACGTTACGGTACAGACTACGTTGATAGTGCCTATGTAACTGGATTGCCTGTAAGCACATTCACAAATGATGCTAATTATCTTGACTCTAACACAGTTACTGGCGTAATTGACCAGACCTATGTTCAAGCAAATCAAGATTATGCTTATAGCTCATTAAGTGGAGTGCCTACTGCATTAAGTCAATTCAATAATGATACAAATTATCTTGACTCTAACACAGTTCAAGATGTTATTGATGCCGCTTATGTTCAAGCAAATCAAACTACATATAATACTTCTGATTTCTTAGATTCAGATACAGTATCATTAGTAGTTGATAATGCTTATGTTCAGTCTAGACAAATTACTTATAACACATCTGACTTTACGGATTCAGCATATGTTGCAAGTGAAATTACTGCTGCAATTAATAATTTGATTGATGGTGCACCTGGTGCTCTTGATACTTTAAATGAACTTGCTGCAGCTCTTAATGACGACGCAAATGCTTATCAAACTTTACTTTCTCAGATCAATGCACTTCTAGATTCATCTGAAGTACTTGCCCTGATTGACCAAAATTATATTCGATCAAATCAGATTACCTATAATACTTCTGATTTCCTCGATTCAAGTACGGTCGAATTAGTAGTTGATAATGCTTATGTTCAGTCAAGACAGATCACTTATAACACATCTGACTTCCTTGATTCAAGCACTGTTTCGTTAGTAGTTAATAATAGCTACGTCCAAGCAAGACAAGATTATTCGTATACTTCTTTGACGGATCTTCCTGACTTCTTTGATTCGGCTGATGCAACAATCTTAATTGATAGTGCATACATCCAGGCTAGACAAGCACTAGTTGATTCAGGTTCAGTCATTAATATTATTAATGCTACTGCTGATTCAGCATATGTTCAGGCTAGACAGGACTATGCTTACTCATCACTAACTGGTGTACCTACAGCATTAAGTGAATTTACAAATGATACTAACTATCTTGACTCAAATACAGTCACTGGAGTTATTGATCAAGCGTATATTCAGAGTCTGCAAACCACTTACAATACTAGTGACTTTACAGATTCAGCTTATGTCAATACGCAGATTACTACTGCAGTTAACAATCTGATTGATGGAGCACCTGGTGCCCTTGATACTTTGAATGAACTGGCAGCTGCACTCTCTGACGATGCTGATGCATTCAATACATTGCTCGGATATATTACTGATCTTCCAGATTCAGCTCAAGTCCAGCAAATTATTGACACCGCTTATATTCAAGCTAGACAGATTACCTATAATACATCTGACTTCTTGGATTCTTCAAGTGTTGAATTGGTTATTGATTCAGCTTACGTACAAGCAAGACAAACTCTAAGAGATTCATCTTATGTGCGTGGTGTTAAATTCAACGAAGCTGGTGATAATGACTTCTTACATGTTGATGACATTAGAACTGAAAATTACTTCCGCGTTAAAGTTCATAATGAAGTAAATGGTACACTTATCTATGGTTCATACGATAGTGGTGTATCTCTTTATTATGATGGAAGTTCGGCAAGATTACGTACAACAGCCACAGGTCTTAGTACTTATGGCAGATTGCACGGTGACTCAGCTGAATTTAATCGTTTAGTATTGGATAATTCGACTGTTGATTCTTCATGGGTTAACGATCGAGTCAGTCAAACAACGATTGAAGCTCTTCAGACACACTATTTGGATAGTGCTCTAACTACACAATTAATTGATAGTGCATATATCCAAGCTAGACAAATTGCTGGTACTGATTCATCTGCTGTAACTAATTTGATCAATCTAACAGTTGATTCAGATTATATTAGAGCAAGATCAAATGTAAGTGCAAAACAAGAACTTGCTGGTGGAGGAGAAACAGACGTTGATCTGACTCTTAGACTGGTTGGTCTTGGAAATGGTACAATTGGTCTTCAAGCTGAAGCACCGATTATTGACAGCGTTGGTGCAGTAACTCAGACAATTCTACAATATCGTGGAATTGATTCTTCAAGTGTTAGTTACTACATTGACTCAGCTTATATTCAAGCAAGACAGGCTGGTGGGGCTACAAATACTGATGGTCTCAGCGAAGGTTCAACAAATCTTTATTATACCGATGAAAGAGTAGATGATCGAATTAGCCAATTGCTAATGACTGATTCTGCGATTTCAGCGACATATGACGATAGCGCAAATACATTGCTAATCTCAGCAGAAAAAGCAACGACTACTACCGCTGGTGTAGCAAGCTTTGACTCAGCTGGATTTAATGTAAGTGCACAAGGTCATGTAACATTGGTTGAAATTGATGGTGGAACCTACTAATAAAAGCATATAAATAACTACTAAAGGAGGGGGTTCTTACCCCCTCCGATAGTTATTTTCCTTTTTAGGGTTCATCATGCCGACCAAAATTATTCTTAAGAAATCGTCCGTTAGTGGACGTATTCCCGATCCAGGTACGTTAGACTATGGTGAGTTAGCCATTAACTACGCCGATGGTGTTCTATACTACAAAAATAGCTTAAACACTGTTGAAAGCATTTCAGCTGGATTAGATTCTGATTTAACGTTACAGCTAATAGATTCATCTTATGCAGCGATTTCTGCAAGTCTAATCCCATCAACAGATTCTACATATGATCTTGGTACCGCTGATAAGAAATGGCGAGAACTTTATCTTTCAGGTAATACCATTCATCTTGGAGATGCTAAGTTATCTGCAGATGCTAGTGGTAATATCGAAGTACGAGATAATTTAGGCCAATTAAAGAAAATCGTAGTTGATGAAATTGAGGTTGGTACTGGGGCCAATAAAGTCAAACTAAAAGGAAATAACGGTAAACTTCGAGTTGATACTGTATCTGATATTCAAGTAAAGTTAGACTTTAACCTTAATACAACAACAGACTTAATTGAAGGAACTAATAAGTATTATACCGATGCCCGTGTACAAACTTTAGTTAACTCAAGTTATGTTCAAGCTCGTCAGATTCGTGGTGCTGACTCGAGCTGGGTAACAGATCAAATTAATGATCTAATTGATGCCGCACCTGGCGCATTAGATACATTAGCAGAATTAGCAAGTGCTATTGGCGATGATGCTAATTTCTCTACCACAATAACGAATTTAATTGCAACTATGCCAGACTCGGCTTATGTTGCTTCATATGTTTCAAGTCAGTTGCCAAGGTATGGTACTGACTATGTAGACTCATCTTACGTATCTTTTGTTCTTCCAAGATACGGTACCGATTATGTAGATTCCTCTTGGGTAACTGGGTACGTTACTGACCAGAACTATATTACAGGTTATACTGTAACTCAATCGGATGTCACTAATCATCAAGCAGCATTAAGTATTACAGAATCTCAAATTAGCGATTTTGGAACGTATGCCACTATAGCAAGTTTAGCAAATATTGCAACTTCTGGTGCATATTCTGATTTATCTGGTACTCCTACTAATGTAAGCACATTCACAAATGATGCTGGATATACTACATATGATTCAACCAATACTGTTGGGATTGTAAATTCTGCGTACATACAAGCTAGACAAATCCGCGGCGCTGATTCTTCTTGGGTTTCAGGCGAAATTACTTCGGCTGTTGCCGATTTGGTCAATGGTGCAGGAGAAGCAGTTAATACTTTAAATGAACTTGCTACTGCATATGCTGATGCTGATAGTGGTTTACAAACACTTATTTCAAACAATAGTATACGTTTAACAACTGCCGAAAGTGAGATTGATACACTACAGAGCTGGGGTAACCATTCATTAGTTGGATATTTAACAGCTAGTACAGCTCAATCCACAATTGACTCATCATATGTCAATGATAGAGTAACAATATCAGAAAATCAAATTTCTTCGGTTATAGACTCAGATTATATTCTTTCAAGATCTACTTCAGTGGAAATTTATGATGCTTATGATTCATTCATTAGTAGACATCAACTTAAACTTAAAGCTGATACTCAAAATGGTCACGTTGTAGTTGTTGGTCAAATTTTAGTAGAAGATTCCCAAGGTGCTAATCCAACATTGAGAGATGTTAGTTTCCATAGTTCATTAGAAGAAACAATGATAAACATTAATACGTTAAAGGCTACTGTAGCATCAAGTACTGATTTTGCTGATTTTCAAGCAAGAATTGCAGCATTATAAAATGAAACTATTATAAATAATAGTAATATAATAGTGCCGAACTGGGGATAGTGAACCGTGGCAAGTGAGAGTGAAAAAGACTTTAAGATAAAAAATAATCTTAAAGTTGCTGGTAATCTAAGGATTGCTGGTAATTTATTAGATTCTAACTGGGTACAGGCTAGACAGAAAATATCCCCTGATTCCGATTTTGTTATAACACAAGTAAATCTTGTAAAACAAGAGTATGATATTAAGATGAAAGATTTAGAAAATAAGATTTCAGATTTAGTATCATTAATACAACTTATAAATACAAAAGTATAGGAACGAGGATAAACACCATGGCAGATAGAATCCCTCTAGTCATAAGTGATAATAAACTCAGAGAAATATCCGCATCAGATAATTTAAAAGTTTCAGGCGTTGTGCCCGTTACTGGAAGCACTTACGATTTGGGTAGTTCAGCTGCACGTTTTTCTAAATTATATGTAGATTCACAAGGTATATACACCGGTGGATTATATCTTAAAGATTCAAATGGCACATTGGCCGCATTCAACTTAGACGGATCAGCAGCTTCAATTGCTGGTGGTGTAAGTGGTTTGACTTGGACAGCAGCCGATAACGAACTTTCTGCAGCTTCTGCTGATGGTTCAAGCACAACTGTCGTAATTGACGAAATGCTAGATCTTGACATTACCAATGACTTAATTGTTGGTGGTGACATTAAAACTGGAACTGTGTGGATCAAAGACGACGGTTCAAATACTATTAAATTTACGCAATCTGACGGCACTACTGCAGCAACTATTAGTAGCGATAACATTGATGCTACTACAATTGCTAATGGTACTTCAAACGTTGCTGTTGCGGCTAGTTCAGACGTAACTATCGATGCTGCTGGTTCAACTATTGTTACTGTTGCTAGCTCAAGAGTTACACTTGATCAGAACACAACTGTTAATGGTACTCTTGATGTTACTGGTAACCTCACAGTTAACGGAACAACTACAACAGTCAATTCAACAAATAGTTTAGTTGCTGATCCTTTAATTGAGTTAAATACAGGTGCAACTTCGAACGCTAACGACTTGGGCTTTATTTTCGAGCGTGGTTCAACTGGCGACAATGCTGTGTTTGCTTGGGACGAGAGTGTAGACAAGTTTGTTGTTGGTACAACAACAGCAACAGGTGCTAGTACAGGCGATCTTACAATCGCTAGTGGAACACTTGTGGCAGCAACATTTGAAGGTGCTTTAACTGGTGATGTAACTGGTAACGCAGACACAGCAACAGCACTTGAAACTGCAAGAAATATTGGTGGTGTGTCATTTGATGGAACAGCAGCAATTAATCTTCCAGGTGTTAATACTGCTGGTAACCAAGACACTAGTGGTAACGCGGCAACAGCAACAGCACTTGCAACAGCAAGAGCAATCGCACTAAGCGGTGATGTAACTGGTACAGCTAACTTTGATGGTAGTGCAGGTATTACTATTGCAGCAACAATTGCAGCTAACTCAGTTGCACTAGGTACAGACACAACTGGCAACTATGTTGAAAGTTTAGTTGGTGGTAATGGTATTACTGCTGGCGCCGCAGCAGAAGGCGGAACACCGTCTATTGCAGTTGACTTAACTGACAACAGCATCTTTGCTACTGACGGCACTGTAAGCCGTGCTGTAGTACTAGACGCTAGTGGTGACTTCTCTGCTAACATGATCACATCAGATCTAACTGGCGATGTAACTGGTAATGCAGATACAGCAACAGCACTTGCAACAGCAAGAGCGATTCAAGTTAGTGGTGCTGTAACTGGTACTGCAAACTTTGATGGAAGTGCAGCAATTAACATTGTTACAACTGCAACAGCAGATCCAACACTAACATTGGCTGGTGATTTGAGTGGTAGTGCTACATTTACTAACCTTGGTAATGCTACACTAACAGCAACTATTGCTGCTAACAGTGTTGCACTTGGTACAGACACAACTGGTAACTATGTAAATGCAGCATCAGGTGGTAACGGTATTACTGTTACACATACACCAGCTGAAGGTTCAAGCATTGGTGTTGCAGTTGACCTAACTGACACAGCAATCTTTGCTAGTGATGGTACAGCAAGTCGTGCAGTAGTACTAGATGCAAGTGGTGACTTTACAGCAACTACAGCAACATTCACTAACATGGATGGTATCCTAGGTGCTAACACAGCGGCAGCAGCCACAGTAACAACACTTGATGTAAGCCTACTAGCAAGTCTAGATGGTGGTATTGATGTTGATGGTGCATTTACTGTAGCAAATACATCTGGTAATATTGCAACAACCGGTACTCTTGATGTTACTGGTGATGTTGATATTAATAGCAACTTCACTATTGCTGGTGCAACTGGTAACACAGTAATTGGTGGTACTCTTGAAGTTGTTGGTGCTGTTGTGCTTGATGGTGACTTACAAGTTAATGGTACTACCACAACTGTAAACGCTGAAAACCTTTCAGTTTCAGATAACATGATCTACATGAATGGTGCTGAATCTGCTGGTTCACCAACGCAATCAATTGATATTGGTTGGGCTGGTAACTACAACGAAGGTGGTACATATGCTCATGCTGGTTTCTTCCGGGATGCTACAGATCAAATCTTTAAAGCATACGATGGTTATACACTTGAACCAGATGCTGCATCACAAATCAATACTGGCCATGGTTCATTTGCATTAGCTGATATTCAAGCTGCAACGTTTATTGGTGATTTAACTGGTAATGCAAACACTGCTTCAGCATGGGTAAACAGCCGTAACATCACATTAAGTGGTGATATCACTGGTTCTACAACTGGTGTTAATGGTAGTGGTAACATTACTATTACTAACATGGCAATTGGTGCTGGTACTGTTGGTTCAACAGAACTTGCAAGTGCTTCAACATTGTTGATTAAGAACTCAGCCGGTACTACTGTTAAAACAATTATTGGAGCAGGTGCTTAATTAAATGGCTAACCCGAACTCTCGACAAACATTAATTGACTATTGCTTACGGCGCTTAGGCGCACCTGTTATTGAGATTAATGTTGATGAGGATCAAATTGAAGATCGTATTGATGAAGCTATTCAATACTATCAAGAGTATCATTCAGATGCCACTAAAAAGGGATATCTGAAGCATAAATTGACCTCAACCGACATCACAAATAAATACGTGACTTTGAGTAGTGATATTCAAACGGTGTCGAGTATGTTCAGGGTTAACTCCACATTTTCCCAAACCGGCAATATGTTCGATATCAAATATCAAATGGCTTTAAACGACATTTGGGATCTCGCAACATTTGCCGGTGATTTGGCTTATTACGAACAAATTCAACAATACCTTTCAACTTTAGATATGAAATTGAATGGTGCTCCACTAGTTAACTTTGTACGTAGACAAAATAGACTTTATATCTATGGTCATATTGAAGATAAAGATTTAGAAGAAAATGATTATATTGTTTTAGAAACATATCAAACAATTGATCCAGATTCTTTTACATCAGTGTATAACGATATGTGGTTAAAATCATACGCCACATCTTTACTTAAATTGCAATGGGGCATGAATTTAATTAAATTTGAAGGTATGCAATTACCCGGAGGAGTTATCATCAACGGAAGACAAATGTTTGATGACGCTCAGGCTGAGATCCAAGAATTACAAGAAAAGATCCGGCTAGAGCATGAGCTTCCGCCAGACTTTTTTATGGGATGATTAAATGGCACGTAATATTTACTTCTCAGAAAAAGTAAAATCTGAACATGAGCTATATGAAAACATTGTCATAGAATCTTTAAAGATTTATGGATCAGATGTTTATTATATTCCTCGTGATTTAGTAAATGAAAATACTATTTTCGGCGAAGATGCTGAATCATCATTCAATTCTGCTTACAAAGTTGAAATGTATATCGACAATATAGAAGGATTTGAGGGAGAAGGAGATCTTTTCTCTAGATTCGGTGTTGAAATACGAGATGAGGCAACATTTGTAGTATCCAGACGTAGATGGACACAAACTGTTGCTAGATATGATAATGATATTGAAAGTGAAAGACCTCGCGAAGGTGATTTAATTTACTTACCTCTTTCTAATTCTACTTTCCAAATTACTCATGTTGAACATGAGATGCCATTTTATCAGATTGCAAACTTAAACGTATTTAAATTACGTTGTACTTTGTTTGAATATACTGGTGAAGATTTGGATACTGGAATTGCAGCAATAGATGATATTGAAACTGATTTCACTTATCAATATATTCTTACATTAGATTCAGATTCAATTGCTACTGTTCCTGGTCATACCGCTAGTATGACTTTAAGTGATGGTGTAATAGTATCTGGAGAAGTTGTAAAATATTCTGATAGTGATAACTTATTATACTTAGCGCATGTTGGTGCTGATGATGGTAATTATCATACGTTTGCTGCTGGAAGAACAATTACTATTAGTGGTAGAGGGACCACATGGGACGGAGCTTTAATTGATTCAGATCTTACAGTATTAAGTGTTTCTGAACTAAATAATCTTTCAAATAATGAACAAAACGATTTCTTTGACACTGAAACAACAGATTTCTTAGACTTCTCAGAAAATAATCCATTTGGAGATCCTAATTAATGAGTGATGATATTTTTGATTTTGGATTTACTACAGTTAATGAAGAAGAACTTCAAGCTGTACAAGAGACAACTGCAAAGGTAGAACTATCAGCAGCCGAAGCTAAGACTGCACAAGAGAAATTAGACAAATTATATAATGCAGTAATACCACTTTTAAATAATTTAAAAAAGAATCCAGAAAAAGAATACATATTGTGGCCTAATAGACTAAAAAAAGTAGAAGAATTTGAAGACCATTTACAAGGGATTTATAACAGCTAATGTTTGGTGCACATTTTTATCACGAAAAAACTAAAAAATGCGTTGCAGCATTCGGAAGGCTGTTTAACGACATTTATGTAGTGCGCAAAAATAGTAGTGGTGGTGGAATATCTCAGATAAAAGTGCCATTATCGTATGCACCAAAGTCAAAGTATTTAGATAGAATTAGAGAAAATCCTAATTTAGATACTGATACAAAAGTAGCAATTAAACTCCCAAGAATGTCTTTTGAGATTACAAGTATTGCATATGATACTACACGCCAATTGTCTAAGTTGAATAATATTCAAGGGTTGACGTCAAGTACTACTGCACGTAACAAATTGTTTACAGGTGTCCCATACGTTTTATCTTTTCAATTGAATATTTACGCGAAATCTCAAGATGACGCGTTACAAATTGTTGAACAAATATTACCAACGTTTAATCCTCAATATACTCTAACTATGATTCCTTTTGGTACTGAGTATCCATCATTTAGAGAAGATATCCCAGTTAGTATTGCTGGTGTTGGATTTACTGATGACTTTGAAGGAGAGGTTGCCGCGCGCAGAACAATTATCTATAATTTAGATTTTGAAATGCGTGTACAATATCACGGTGGTATTGGTCAAGCTAATGTTATCCGTCAAACAACTTCGCGATTATATAATATTGGTGGTGGATTAGCTGATTCTGATTTAAGATTAGAAACAATTATTAGTAACCCAGATCCACTAACAACTATTGGTTCAGCTGATAGTGATTTTGGATTTACTAGAACATACTATGGTGCAGATAGTGACGGATGATAAATCTAAACAAGATTATGAGTATTCGCGTGATACGTATTACGAATTAATTGAAAAAGGTAAAGATGCTCTTGAAGATATGATTCAAGTTGCTAGAGAATCTGAGCATCCTCGAGCTTTTGAAGTTTTATCTACATTAATTAAAAATGTTTCAGACGTTAACGATAAATTAATGGATTTAAATAAAAAACAAAAAGAGCTTGACAGAAAAGATGAGCCAAAGGTTGAAAATCAGCAAAATAATTTCTTTTTATCAACAGCTGAAGTTCAAAAAATGTTGGCACAAGGTGATATAATTGATGCAACTCCCACAGACGATAGCGTACCTCGGTAATTCAAACGTCAAACGTGATGGAGTTCCTGAGCAATGGACTCCAGAAAAATTAAAAGAATATAAAAAATGCATGGAAGATCCAGCGTATTTTGCCGAGAAGTATCTTAAAGTAATTCACTTAGATAAAGGATTAGTTCCATTTAAGCTATATCCTTATCAACGCGAAATGTTTGACCATTTTAATAATAACCGTTTTTCTATTGTTCTTGCATGTCGACAATCTGGCAAATCAATTAGCTCTGTTGCGTATTTACTTTGGTTTGCACTATTTCATTCAGAAAAAACAATTGCTATTCTTGCAAATAAAGGAGCAACTGCACGCGAGATGCTTGCACGTGTTACATTAATGCTTGAAAATATACCATTCTTTTTACAACCTGGATGTAAAGCACTTAATAAAGGTTCTATTGAATTTTCTAATAATTCTAGAATTATGGCGGCAGCAACTTCAGGCAGCTCTATTCGTGGTATGTCTGTTAATTTATTGTATTTAGATGAGTTTGCTTTTGTGGAGCGCGCGACTGAGTTTTATACGTCCACATATCCAGTTGTATCTTCTGGTAAAGATACAAAAGTAATTATTACTTCTACCGCTAATGGTATTGGTAATATGTTTTATAAGATATGGGAAGGCGCAGAACAAAAAGTAAATGAATTTAAATCTTTTAGAGTTGATTGGTTTGATGTTCCTGGAAGAGATGAAGAATGGAAAAATCAAACAATATCAAATACCAGTCAATTACAATTTGACCAGGAGTTTGGAAATACTTTTTTCGGTACTGGTGATACTTTAATTAATGCCGAAGTTTTAATGAAACTTAGAGCAAAAAATCCAATTAAAGTAATGGAAGGTGGAGACCTATTAATATACAAAGAGCCTTTAAAGGGTCATGAATATATTATGACAGTCGATGTAAGTAAGGGAAGAGGACAGGATTATTCTACTTTTAATTTGATCGATATTAGTACTAGTCCATTTGAGCAAGTAGCTGTTTATCGCCGCAATACTATCTCTCCAATACTCTTCCCTAACATTATATATAAGTATTCGGTTTCTTATAATAATGCATATGTTGTTATAGAATCAAATGATCAAGGCGCTGTAGTTTGTAATGGATTATATCATGATTTAGAATATGAGAATATGCACGTAGAATCAACTGTTAAATCAAATGCTTTAGGTATCAATATGAACCGTAAAGTAAAACGGTTAGGCTGTTCTGCAATTAAAGATATTATAGAAAATTATAAAATAGATATCGTTGATGAAAATACTATTTTAGAAATTTCAACATTTACTTCTAGTGGTCAATCATTTGAAGCTTCTGATGGTAATCATGACGATTTAATGATGAACTTAGTTATGTTTGGTTATTTTGCAACAACACAATTTTTTGGTGATATGACTGATATTGATCTAAAACAAATGTTGTTCGAACAAAAAATGCAAGATATTGCTGATGATATAGTACCCTTTGGATTTATTGATGATGGATCAGATTTTATTGAGTCATTAGATAATGAAAAACCTGAGTGGTTTGTTAAGTTTGATTAAATTATAAATATACATGAAATTGAAAAACACCGTATTATGTATCGTATAATCTGAACCTAAAAAGGGAAAGCACATGGCATTATTTACACCATCAGCATCTCCTGCAGTAGTCGTAAAAGAGATTGATCTCACAGGCGGAGTACCGAATGTGCAGACCTCTACAGGCGCAATTGTAGGAAACTTTAGATGGGGGCCTGTTGGCGAAAGAGTCTTAGTTGCTAATGAAGCAGGACTAATTCAAACATTCGGCGCTCCAAATCTAACCGCATCAACTGCACAAGATTTTCATAACGCAAGTTACTTCTTGCGCTATTCAAATTCGCTGTACGTTGTTAGAGAAGCAACAGACGAAGCATTAAATGCTCAGACTCATAAAACTGGAGTAGATCCAGTTGCAAAAGCTGTTAACAACAAACCAGCATTTGACATTACTACATTCGATAGTGGTCAAACATTCATTGCTAAATATCCAGGCGATTTAGGCAACTCACTTAGAGTTTCTATCTGTCCGCCAGATTCAGCAGGCGGATCAAGTTTCGCAGACTGGATCTATAAATCATCTTTTGATGGCGCACCAAGCACATCATCTTATGATTCAGCCCGTAACGGTATTTCCACAGAAGTACACATCGCAATTGTCGATAAAAACGGCGAGTTCACTGGTACAAAAGGAACAGTTCTTGAAGCGTTCCCATATGTGTCATTGGCAGGAAACTCAAAAAATGCAGATGGAACGACTAATTACGTAAAAGATGTAATTAATACACGTTCACAGTATGTCTATTTAACAAACTTTGATTCTGCATTTGACGCTAAAAACGCTGGAGATAACCTAACACCAGGCACAAATAAGAATTACGCAGTGTCGGGTGTACCTATTACCAATTATGATTTTGCTGATGGATTCTATAGTTATACTCTTACTGCATCAGAATACGCAACAGGTTTTGATCTTTTTGAAGATAAAGATGCTGTTGAAATTGATTTCTTAATTGCTCCATCATTGGTTGCCACATCAGCGCAAACTACAGTTGTTAATGATCTTGCATCAATTGCGACTGCACGTAAAGATTGTGTTGTTGTTACATCACCAGCTAGAAATGATGTTATTGGTATTAATAACGAAACAACAATTACCAACAACTTAGTTACAACTGCTGGTAACTTTACTAAGTCTTCTTATCTAATTATGGATGGAAACTTCTTAAAAGTTTATGATAAGTTCAATGATCAGTATCTAGAAATTCCTGCCGCATCATCTACAGCTGGTCTCATGGCTGAAACTGATAGAAATGCTGCTCCATGGTTCTCACCAGCTGGTGTTAAACGTGGGCAATATTTAGGTGTAACAGGTATTACCTATAACCCTAATAAAACTAACCGTGATACTCTTTACAAAGCTGGTGTTAACCCAATTGTAAATATTCAAGGTTCTGGGGTTATTCTTTTCGGGGATAAGACTCTCCTTAATAGACCTTCTGCTTTTGATAGAATCAATGTTCGTAGACTCTTCCTTGTTCTTGAAAGAGCAATTGCAAGAGCAGCCGAAGGCGTAATGTTTGAATTCAACGATGAGTTTACTCGGGCCGAATTCGTAAATATTATTGAACCGGTTCTTCGCGATGTCAAAGGTCGTCGTGGTATCACTGACTTCCGTATTGTTGCTGATGAAACAGTCAATACACCAGAAGTTATTGATAGAAATGAATTCATCGCTAATATCTTCATCAAGCCAGCTCGGTCAATCAACTACGTAACTCTGAACTTCGTAGCCGTAAGATCTGGTGTTGACTTCGAAGAAGTCGTTGGCACAGTGTAAGGAGATAAAAAATGGCATTAGGTTCAGTAGATCAATTTAAAGCTAGACTTGCTGGTGGCGGAGCTAGAGGTAACCTATTCCAGGTAACTCTTGCAAATCCACGTGGAGGTCTCGGTGTTAATTTAGATGTAGACTTTGCATCTTTTATGTGTGAAGCGGCTCAATTACCAGCCTCTTCAGTTGGTACAATTACAATTCCATTTCGTGGGCGCCAAATGAAGGTTGCCGGAGATCGTGTATTCGATGTTTGGACTGTAACTGTAATTAACGACACAGGGTTTAAGATTAGAAATGAAATGGAAAAATGGATGAATGCAATTTCAAACCATGCAGATGCTGGTGGAATTCAAAATCCAGAACTCTATTTCACGGATTTAAAAGTAGAACAGTTTGATAGAGATAATTCTGTTATTAAAACTTATACTTTTAAAGATGCATGGCCTTCAGAAATTTCAGCTATTGATGTTTCTTATGGTGATACAGATACAATCGAAAGATTTACTATCACTTGGCAGTATCAGTATTGGACATCTAATACTACCGACGCTTAATAAGAGTATACATAAAGGGGTAGAGTGAATAATGCTCTACCCCCACTTGTAAGGGAAAGTAAATGGCAGATAATCAAGGCTTCCGATTATTCGGATTTGAAATTAAAAAAGCAGATAAAGAAGACGCTAAGAAAAAACCGTCTATTGTACCTGCACGTGATGATGATGGTGCTGGTTATGTAACTGCTGCTGGATCTCATTATGGTCAATATTTAAATATTGATGGCGATGAATCAAAAGACAATTTCCAACTAATCATGAAATATCGTGGAGTTGCGATGCATCCAGAAGTAGATGCAGCAATTGAAGATATTGTTAACGAAGCTATTGCTGGTGGAGAATTAGATCAATCTGTTGATGTCTCTATGGATAATCTAAAAGTCAGCGATAGTATTAAAAAACAAATTAAAGCAGAATTCGATAATATTTATGCTATGCTTGATTTTGGTTTGTATGGGCATGATATTTTCCGACGCTGGTATGTTGATGGTAGATTATTCCATCACCTAGTAGTCGATGAAACAAACCTTAAAGGCGGTATTCAAGAAATTAGAGTAATTGATTCTGCCAGAATGCGAAAAGTAAAACAAATTTCTCGTAAAAAAGACTCAGAAACTGGCGCACAGCTAATTGAAAAAGTAGATGAATACTACATTTATCAAGAAAAACCAGGTGCGCAAAATTCTGGTGTTAAGATGTCTTTAGACTCAGTTTCTTATGTGACATCTGGTTTATTAGATGAGAGTAAGAAAAAGATTTTATCTTATTTGCATAAAGCACTTAAACCAATTAACCAATTAAGAATGATGGAAGACTCTCTTGTTATCTATCGTTTGGCTCGTGCACCAGAAAGAAGAATCTTTTATATTGATGTTGGTAACTTACCAAAAGGTAAGTCTGAACAATATATGAAAGACATTATGACAAGATATAGAAATAAGCTTGTCTATGATGCAAAAACTGGCGAATTAAAAGATGATCGTAAGCATCAATCATTGCTTGAAGATTTTTGGTTACCAAGGCGCGAAGGCGGCCGAGGCACTGAGATCTCAACTTTACCCGGTGGTGAAAACCTTGGGCAGATTGATGATATTATTTATTTCCAAAAAAGATTATATCGTTCTTTAAATGTTCCAATTAGTCGCTTAGAACAAGAGTCTCAATTCTCTCTTGGTAGATCTACAGAGATTAGTCGCGATGAATTGAAATTCCAAAAGTTTATTGATAGACTTCGTATGAAGTTTAGTCAATTATTCACTGGTATTCTAAAAACTCAGCTAATACTAAAAGGTATTATTACTGAAGATGATTGGAATAACATGAAGAATGATATTATTGTTGACTATATTAGAGATAACCATTTCACAGAATTAAAAGATCTTGAAGTTCTACGTGAAAAGTTACAAACGCTTGATATGGTTAATAATTATGTAGATCAATATTTCTCTAGAGAATGGATTATGAAAAATGTCCTTAATTTCTCAGATGAAGATATTGAAAATATGGCTAAGCAATCCCAAGACGACCAGGCAGCTGGTCAAAACCAAAGTGACGAGGAATAATTATGTCAGACATTGACGGTGAAGTAATACCAAATCCAATCGAAGATTTAGTGCAACATGCATTAGATCAAGATTACAATAAAGCTAATTCAGTATTTAATAATATGATGACAGTAAAATTAAATGATATTTTAGACCAAAAAAAGATTGAAGTGGCTGGTCAAATTTATAATGACTTAGATGCAGAGGAAAATGAAGATGAGAATGTCGAGACCGACTCCACAGAAGAACTCGAAACCGATGATGAAGAATCAGATGAATCAGATTCCGGTGCCTAAGAAGATGAAGAAGACAATTCGTAAAAAAGCCTCTAAGTAGAAAATAAAAAACATATAAATATATACGAAGGTAATTTTAAATGAAACAGTTTTCACAATTAAGAGAACAAAAAATGCCGGCCGGTAAACACGTCTTTGATAAAAAAATCAAAGGTGTGCAGGTCATGATTCATTTAGATAAAGGTAAGTTTATTACCTATGTCGATGGAGAAGCATTAGATTCTTATAAGTCTCAGAAAGAGGCTGAGAAAGCTGGTTTAGAATTCGTTAAACAATATAAGGGCTGAGCTTATGAAGCTTATTGCAGAATATACTGATCAAAGTTTAGAAGTACTTACCGAGGCAAAGGCCGGTGGTGGTAAAAAGTACTTCATCGAAGGTATCTTTGCTCAGGCCGATCAAAAGAATAGAAATGGTCGAATTTATCCCAAAGCTATAATGGAAAAAGCTATTGGTAGATATAACGACGTACAAGTTTCAAAAGGTAGAGCTGTTGGTGAATTGAATCACCCTGAGGGTCCAACAGTTAACCTTGATAAAGTTTCACACAAAATCGAATCTTTGACTTGGTCAGGAAACGATGTTGTGGGAAAGGCCTCAGTACTAGACACTCCTATGGGTATGATCGTTCAAGGTCTACTCGATGGTGGCGTCGGACTGGGTGTTTCGACTCGTGGTATGGGAAGTTTGATGCAACAAAACGGCGCTATGGTAGTGAAAGAAGATTTCCTACTTAACGCAATTGATATAGTACAAGATCCATCTGCACCGTCTGCTTTCGTTAATGGGATTATGGAAGGCGTAGAATGGGTTTGGAATAACGGTATTATTCAAGCACAAACAATTGAAAAAATGGAGACTGAAATTAAAAAGGCTCCACGATCTGATCTTTATGAGACTCAGGTTCGTGAGTTTAAAAATTTCCTCTCGTTACTCAAAATTAGATAAATAGGAGTCAATTATGACTGATAAGTATGAAATTGATCAGGACGTAGAACTCCACGACGAAGTTGAGGACGAAGTTGTGGAAGAAGCTCATGATCCGAAGAACGCCGAAGCACAATCTGTTGCGGATGCGGATAAAGCTGCTGATGCTACATCAGTTGCTGGCCGTAATGGTAAGGGTGCTGCAAAAGATGCTAAAAATGCAGAACCAATGCCTAAGACTAAAGCTGGTTTAATTGCAGCTACAGTTGGCAAAATGCAGACAATGAACAGAGAACAGCTTGCGGCAATGTATAACTATAAGGCCGAAGGTGTAGAAGCAGTAGAAGGCGAGCAGATTGCAGAATCTGATTTCGCGTATAAAGCTGATTTTTCACAAGACCTTAATGCTTTAGTTCAATCAGAAGCTACACTTTCTGAAGAATTCAAATCTAAAGCTGAAGTTATTTTCGAAGCAGCCATTAAATCTAAATTAGCAGAAGAGATTGATCGTCTTGAAGCTAAATACGAAGAAGAAATTGCTGAAGAAGTAACTAATACAAAACAAGATCTTGTAGAGAAGGTAGATTCATACCTGAACTATGTTGTCGAACAATGGATGGAAGACAATAAGGTTGCTATCGAATCTGGTCTGAGAACTGAAATTGCTGAGAAGTTTATGACTTCTTTGAAAGATCTGTTCACAGAATCTTATATCGAAGTACCTGAGTCTAAAGTCGACCTGGTTGACGAATTAGCAGCTGAAGTTAGTGAGCTCGAAGAGCAACTTAACGCTCAGACTGGTAAAGCCATCGTGATGGCAGAGGAACTGGAAGTTCTTAAGCGGGAGCAAATCATTCGTGAAGCTTCTCGTGATCTTGCAGAAACTCAAGTCGAAAAACTTAAGTCTCTTGTAGCTGATGTTGATTTTGATACTGCAGATGTATTTGCAGCCAAAGTAGCAACAGTAAAAGAATCTTATTTCAATAAATCAACGACAGTTGCAGAAGAAGTAATTGACGAAGAAGGTGCTTATGAAGTCGAATCTTCTGATGTTATGAATTCATATCTGTCAGCTATTAAAAAGACATCTAAATAAGGAGTGTCACTAAAATGAATAACACTATTTCTTACGATCGTCTTGTAGAAAAGTGGTCTCCAGTTCTTAACGAAGAGACAGCCGGTTCTATTAAAGACAGCCATCGCCGTGCAGTTACTGCAGCGGTTCTCGAAAACCAAGAGCGTGCACTTCGCGAAGAAGGTATGCTTCATGAAGATAACACAAATGCATCTGTAACTGGTGCAGCTCATGGCACAACTGGTGCAAACTGGAACCCAGTTCTGATTGCACTTGTAAGACGTGCAATGCCTAACCTTATGGCATACGACGTTTGTGGTGTACAGCCAATGACTGGTCCAACTGGTTTGATCTTCGCAATGAAGTCAACTTACCAGAAGTCAAAAGCCGGCGTATCAGCAGGCAGCGAAGCTCTCTTTAACGAAGCAGCTGTTGGTTACTCAGGTGACTCAGCAACAACTGGTAACGGTTCACGCGGACCATCAGGTTTGGCTGGTGCAACTGATACAGATACTGATTCATCTATTGTTGATTCAGGTTCAACCTACGTTCCTTATAAAGGCGATGCGTATGAGACTTCAGAAGCAGAAGCTCTTGGCGTATCAGGTGGCGAAGATTTTGCTCAAATGGGCTTCACCATCGAAAAAGCTACAGTGACTGCGAAAAGCCGGGCATTGAAAGCTGAGTACACCTTGGAACTCGCTCAGGATCTTAAAGCTATTCATGGCTTGGATGCTGAAACAGAATTGGCTAACATTCTCTCAACTGAGATCTTGGCTGAAATCAACCGCGAAGTTATTCGCACTATCAATGCTCAAGCTAAGATTGGTTCACGCCAGGCTGGTATCCAGACTGCTGGTATCTTCGATCTTGCAACTGATGCTGATGGACGTTGGTCTGTTGAGAAGTTCAAAGGTCTGATCCTTCAGATCGAGCGTGAGTCTAACGTAATTGCTAAAGAAACTCGTCGTGGTAAAGGTAACTTCATCATCTGTTCTTCAGATGTTGCTTCTGCTCTTGCTGCTTCTGGTATGCTTGACTATAATCCAGCAATGGCAACTAACTTGAACGTTGACGATACTGGTAACACATTCGCTGGTGTTCTTAATGGTCGCACACGGGTTTACATTGATCCATATGCAACTGCTGATTACATCAACGTTGGTTATAAGGGTACTAACCCATATGACGCAGGTCTCTTCTATTGCCCATACGTTCCATTAACAATGGTACGTGCGGTTGGTGAAGATACTTTCCAGCCTAAGATTGGCTTTAAGACTCGCTACGGTATGGCTTCAAACCCATTCGTTGGTTCGTCTCCTGCTTCTGGTTTGGCTGCCGATCGTTCAAACCAGTACTACAGAATCTTCCGCGTAGACAATATCCTCGCATAAGACACTGTAATAATAATAATATTAATGCTTACTTAGAGAGCCCTTCGGGGCTCTCTTTTTTTGCTTAAATAATGGTTTATAATTGATATAAATAGTATTGTATTGGAGATACTAGAATGGCATTAACTACAAATTTAAATTACTTACAACCTACCAGTTATAAACTAGTAATTGATCGCGAGAACTATCCAAACTTAGAATATTTTGCGCAAACAGTTACTCATCCTGGTATGATTTTAAATCCATCCGAAGTACCTTTTAGAAAAATTCAAGGGGTACCAATCGTTGGTGGTTCACTAACATTTAATGAGCTATCTGCTAATATTATTTTAGATGAAGATATGACAGCATATAATGAAATGTATGCTTGGATTCGTAGAGTAGTTGATAATCTACCAGTATCAGCACTAGATAGAAATGCTAGTAGCGCTCCAACTTATTCAGATATTACTTTATCTATTTTATCAAGCCAAAACAATACAACTAAACAAGTAAAATATTTAGAATGTTGCCCAACAGCATTAGGTGATATTCAATTTGAATCTACCGCAAGTGGTACAGAATTTATAACATTTACAGTTTCGTTCAGATTTACGTATTTTGAATTTATATAGATAATCCTATACAATGGAGTTATATTATGAAAGAGCTTGAGACTATTCTCGACATGTGGGCAGAAGACTCACGAATTAATAACGCTAAGCTTGATGAATCTTCCCGTGATACCCCTCAACTGCATGCAAAATATCTACAACTTTTAGCACAAGCTAAAATTAAGTTGAAGAAAAGTGAAATGCGACAAAAGACACTATTAAAATATAAGTGGCTTTGGTATAATGGTAAGATGTCTCAGGAAGAGATGGAAGAACATGGGTGGGACCCAGATCCATTTAATGGATTAAAAATTATGAAAGGGGATATGGATCACTATTACGATTCAGATCCAGAAATTCAAAAAAGTGAAGAGCTAATTCAGTATTGGAAAACTATAACCGAAACACTTCAAGAAATAGTAGGAAATCTTAATTGGCGCCACCAAACGATAAGCAACATTATACGATGGAAACAATTCGAATCTGGAAACTAGATCATGCTAATCTTTATATTGAGTGCAATTTCGGACAAGCCGCAGAGCTAAAAGAGTTTTTTTCTTTCTTTGTTCCTGGTTATCAATATATGCCTGCCTTTAAACGGCGTATATGGGATGGAAAAATCCGACTGTTTGACACTAATAGTAATGAATTGCCTGCTGGTTTAATATACCATTTACTTAAATTCGGTGAAACGCGGGGCTATAATATAGTACCAGTTGTTTCAGAAAAATATGGTCCAGTTTATTCTGAAGAAAGACCTAATGCTAAAGAGTTATTATCTTTTATTGATCGGTTAAATTTACCATTTAAAATTCGCGAATATCAGTATTTAGCTGTAATGGAAGGTCTTCGAAGAAAAAGAGCAATATTGTTATCTCCAACTGGTTCAGGTAAATCTTTAATAATTTATTCTTTAGCTAGTTATTTTTTAATGAAATATGCTGAGAAAAAACAAAAGGTGCTTGTAATTGTTCCTACAACATCTTTAGTAGAACAAATGGATAATGATTTTGTGTCTTACGGCATGCCAAAGGGATTAAGCCACAAAATTTATTCTGGTAAAGATAAAGATACTAGTTGCCCTATTATTATTTCTACATGGCAATCAATTTATAAATTACCAAAAGCATGGTTTCAACAATTTGGTATGATTGTTGGAGATGAGTGCCATGGATTTAAGTCTAAATCATTAATGCAAATTATGAATAAGTGCACAGAAGCTGCATATAGATTTGGTACTACAGGAACACTCGATGGAACACAAACACATGAACTTGTACTTCAAGGCTTATTTGGTAAGATATATAAAGTTACAACTACGAAAGCACTTCAGGATAATGACACTCTAGCACAACTCAATATTAAAAGGATTGTATTGGATTATGACCAAGAATCTAGAGAAGACTTTGGAAAAAGAACATATCAAGAAGAAATCGAATGGATTGTGTCTAACGAGAAACGCAATAACTTTATTAGAAATTTGGCGGTGGATCAAAAAGGTAATACGTTAGTCTTATTTAACTATGTTGAGAAGCACGGGAAGCCACTTTTCGATATGATAAATAGTAAGGTAGACGAAAAAAGAAAAGTGTTTTTTGTATCTGGCCAAGTTGATACTTCTGATCGAGAAGCTATAAGAGGAATTGTGGAGAAACAAAAGAATTCAATTATTGTTGCTAGTCTTGGTACTTTCAGTACTGGGATTAATATTCGCAATTTGCATAACATTATATTTGCGTCACCGTCTAAATCTCAGATAAGAGTTCTTCAATCAATTGGTAGAGGATTAAGAAAATCTGATAATGGTGAACCAACCACGTTATATGATATTATTGATGATTTGAAGAATACCCAACATGTTAACTTTGCATATTTACATTCCGATGAGCGGTACAAAATTTACAATCGTGAAAACTTTAATAACAAAACATATAAGGTAAAAATTAATGGATCTTCAAATCAAACAGTTTAAACTGACTAATGATGATGAGATTATTTGTGAAGTAATAGAATGGGATAATGAAGAAAATTCAGCAATTCTAGTAAGAGCTGCACTAAAACTAATTCAGGGAATTGACCCAGAAACTAAAACTAGATTTTTTGCCTTTAGACCATGGATGGGTTTTCAAGATGATCCAGAAATGATGCAGACGCTAAATTCTGGACATGTTATTTCTGAAGCAACACCATCTGATTCTTTAATGAAACACTATTCCAATGTAATATTAGAGATGATAAATAGTAGTACTACTGTCAAGAGAGATTTACCATTAGATGATGTCTATGGTATGGATGACGAAGAATTGGAAGAGTACTTGGAAAATTTGGCTGCTACAATGGATGAAGAAATTTCTGAAATTGCAGAAATGGATGAAAACTCCGAATCTACTGAAATTAATTCAGACAGTAAAGTAATTAAATTTCCAAAGACATTCCATTAAAGGTATATCCCCTTCTCTCCGGATTACTCTTTATTATACCATGGATATGCACATCTGTACACAACTATTTTTTTTACTCAAGCGCAAATTTAATAGTGTACTTTTGCTACATGATGGTATATAATAAACTATAAAATGAATTATATGTATAGGAACTGATATGGCTAGAACTAAAAGAGAAAGTATTCATTATGTAAATAATGCTCAGTTTTCTCAATCGGTTGTTGACTACGTTCGTACAGTTAATGAAGCTAGAACAACTAAAACTGAAATCCCAAAAGTCCCAGATTATATTGCGCAATGTTTCTTACGTATTGCCGAAGGATTATCGCATAAAGCCAATTTTATTCGCTATACTTATCGTGAAGAAATGGTTATGGACGCAGTTGAAAATTGCTTAAAGGCTATTCATAATTACGATATTGAAGCAGCAACTAGAACTGGTAAACCAAATGCTTTTGCGTACTTTACACAAATCACTTGGTATGCGTTTTTACGTAGAATTGCAAAAGAGAAAAAACAACAAGAAATTAAGATGAAGTATCTTACTAGTTCTGGTATTGAAAACTTTATTACGTCAGATGATAATGATGCAATGAGTCAATATACCATTGGTAGTTTTGTCGATTCTTTGAAAGATAGAATTGAACGTGTACGTCATGTTGATGGTGAAGTTAAAGAGCTTGTAAAAAAAGAGAAGGTACGTAAAAAGCGTACTAAAAGTGTAGACTCAGATTTAACGGAGTTTTTAGAATGAGTGAACTAGTAAAGCGTTATACTACAACAGTTATTGAAGATGGTGAAGATCTTATCCTCCCTATTCCCGATGAAATCCTAGAACAAATTGATGCTAAAGAAGGCGATATGTTATCATTTGATATTTTTGATGGTTATGTTGTCTTAAGAAAAATTGATAATGTTGCGGAAGTAAAGGAGAAATTGTCTAATGAAAGTGGCGATACTGAATGACACACACTGTGATGTCAGGAATTCTTCTGATATTTTTTTAGAAAATCAGACTAGATTTTATACCGATACTTTTTTTCCATATTGTATTGAAAACAAAATCACGCATGTACTACATTTAGGTGATTATTACGATAACCGTAAACAAATTAATGTTAAAGCGGTTAATCATAATCGTAAAGTATTCTTAGATCCATTACGCGATAATGGTATGACTATGGATATTATTCCTGGTAATCATGATACGTATTATAAAAATACTAATGAGCTAAACTCGCTAAAAGAGTTTCTTGGGCATTATATGAATAACGTTCATATTATTATGGAGCCAACTGTTATGGACTATGATGGTCTTAAGTTGGGATTAATTCCATGGATTACTAGTGAAAACTATAAAGCTACAGTTGATTGGATTCAATCATGTGATGCTCAAATTATTGGTGCTCATCTAGAATTAAATGGATTTGAAATGATGAGAGGTGTTACTAATAATGGTGGAATGGATCCAACCATTTTCAAAAAATTTGAATTAGTTATGTCTGGGCATTTCCATACTAAATCGGAACAAGGCAATGTTAAATACCTTGGTAGTCAAATGGAATTGACTTGGTCTGATTGTGGAGATCCTAAGTATTTTCACGTATTAGATACAAAAACTCGTGAACTTACACCCGTGAGAAATCCGCACACTTTGTACGAAAAAATTGTGTACAATGACAAAGAAATAGATTATAATAACTATAAGATAAAAGATCTTACCAACAAATTTGTAAAAGTTATTGTAGTAAATAAGTCTGAATCATTTACTTTTGACCGATTTATTGATAAGATTTCGAATCAAGATATCTATGAACTTAAAATTGCTGAGAATTTTCAGGAGTTTATTGGTGAAAATGTATCAGATGATGGTATATCTGTTGAAGATACTTCACAACTCTTAAGTGCATATATTGATAATGTTGATACGGATCTAAATAAAGATCGTATTAAAAATGAAATGACAGATCTTATGACCGAGGCGCAATCCCTCGAAGTAGTGTGAGTTGAATGCTATTATTTAAATCTATAAAATATAAAAACTTTTTATCTACTGGTAATAAGTTTACTGAAATCCATTTGAATAAAAGCCAATCAACATTGATTATTGGCCATAATGGTTCTGGCAAATCAACAATGCTAGATGCTATTTCATTTGCGTTATTTGGTAAACCACACCGTAATATTAATAAACCACAATTGGTTAACTCAATCAATAAGAAAGATTGTGTTGTAGAAGTAGAATTTGCTGTTGGCAATGTAGAATATAAAATTGTGCGTGGTATTAAACCAGGAATTTTTGAGATTTGGCAGAATGGATCAATGATTGATCAAGCATCTCATTCTAAAGAATATCAAAAAATCATAGAACAAAATATTCTTAAGTTAACGCATAAAACGTTCCATCAGGTAGTTGTATTGGGTTCTTCCTCATTCATTCCCTTTATGCAACTACCTGGTGGCCATAGACGTGAAGTAATTGAAGACTTGTTGGATATTAACGTATTCTCTAAAATGAATCAATTACTGCGTGAAAAGAATGGCATCTTAAAAGATAAAACAAACGAAATTTCTTATCAATTAGATCTCATTGTTAATAAAGTTGATACACAAAAGAAGTATATCAAAGATGTTAAAGCGCTTAATAAAGAATACGCGGATAAGATTAAAGAGGAAATTATTGAACTTGAGGAAGAACAGACAAGACTCACGAACGAAAACTCTGAGCTCGGGACGTTCATTGAATCCAATACGCAAAAGGTTTCAGAGACTTTAGCTAAATTAAATTCAAAACAGTCTTCATTAAAGGAGCATGAACATGAGCTCAAATCAGAAATTAAAAAGCTCGTCAAAGAAACGAAGTTCTTCGAAGATAACACCACGTGCCCAACTTGTTCCCAAGATATTGGTAGCGAATTACGCTCGTCAAAAATCGCCGATGCAACTTCTTCTGCAAAAACCATTAGTTCAAAACTTAACACTATCTCTCAAGAATCAGGTCAAACTGAATCAGATCTTAACGTCGCGAATAAGGTACACCAGGCTATCGCGAACAAACAGCATTTATTACTCACTAACAATAAGAGACTTGGGCAGATTTCGTCTGGACTATCAGTTAAAAGAAGTGATCTTACCAAAATCGAAGGTGGAGGAGGAGATCTGGCAGAAGCAACGGAGACTCTTCAGAACTTATCAGATCAAAAAGATACCTATCAGGAGCAAAGGTTATTTCTCAGTGAGCAAAGATCGTACAACGAAGTAATTGGTGAAATGCTAAAAGATACTGGTATCAAGACAAAGATTATAAAACAGTATTTACCAGTTATAAATAATCTCGTTAATCAATATTTACAAGTGCTTGATTTCTTCGTTCATTTTGATTTGGACGAATCATTTCAAGAAACTATTCGATCACGTCATCGTGATGAGTTTACTTATGCTTCCTTCTCTGAAGGTGAGAAACAAAGAATCGATTTGGCTTTACTCTTTACGTGGAGACAAATTGCTAAGATGAAGAATTCAATCTCAACAAATCTTTTGATTCTTGATGAGACATTTGATTCTTCACTTGATGTAGATGGAGTAGAAAATCTCCTTAAGATTTTATCTACATTAACAGAAGATACAAACGTATTTGTGATATCACATAAAGGAGATATCTTAGATGGTAAATTCAAATCTAAGATTGAATTCATAAAAGACAAAAATTTTAGTAAAATGAATGCATAAAACTGTTTACAAACCTATGAAAATTGTGTATAATATAAGTATATTGAAACGTGGAGTATATAATGGAACTAAGTGAAAACACCCTATCGGTATTAAAAAACTTTTCTGGTATTAACCAGAATATTTTGATTCGTGAAGGCACTACAATCAAAACTATCTCTGAAGCTCGTAATGTTTTAGCTTCAGCCGAAGTTACCGAAAGCTTTTCAAAAGATTTTGGTATCTATGATCTAAATGAATTTATCAGCGTGCTTGGGCTTGTTGATGCACCTAATCTGCAGTTTGATGAAGGACATGTTCGCATTTCTGATTCTTCTGGTAGATCTCGAGTCAAATACTTTTTCTCAGCTGAAGAAACTTTGACTACTCCGCAAAAAGATATTAAGATGCCTGAAGCGGAAGTTTCATTTACTTTAGATAATGACACATTAAATAAAGTAAAACGTGCGGCATCTGCTCTAGGTCATGGAGAAGTATCAATCACACCAAGTGATGGTGTAATTAATCTCTCTGTGGTTGACTCGAAAAATACTACGTCTAATGTATTTTCAATTGATATTGATGGCAACTATACAGAAGGCGCAGCATTTAATTTTATTCTTAGCATTAGCAATCTTAAAATTCTTCCCGGAGATTATGACGTTAAGATTTCTTCTAAGCTCATCTCAGAGTTTAGTAATAAATCAACTCCAGTAAAATACTGGATCGCACTTGAAAAAACCTCAACATTTGGAGTATAATATGTCTGAAACTGTTCAACAACTTAGTGATGTTGCTAATAAATCAGCGCGGTCAACCGTAGCTGTTATTGATGCAATGACACAACGTGGTGCCTTTAAAGGTGAAGAACTGTCTACCATTGGTGGACTACGTGATCAGTGTATTCAAGTCATTCAGCTTGTAGAAAATCTTGAACAAGAACAAGCCATGGCTGATGCTGAAACTGATGAATAACCACTCCCATGGTGGTGATAGTGTCGCGACTTAATACGCGCGCGAGGGGCCACGGTTAGCCCCTCAACTTTTCTTTATATTATGGAGTACGTGAATGTCTAATGATTTCTTATGGGTAGAAAAGTATCGCCCAAAAACTATTTCTGATTGTGTACTTACCGAAGATTTAAAAAACACTTTTACTAAAATTGTTGAATCTGGCGAACTGCCCAATATGCTGTTTACTGGTACAGCAGGTCTTGGTAAGACCACGGTGGCCAAAGCTCTTTGTAATGAACTTGGCCTCGACTGGATCTTAATTAATGGATCTGAGGAAGGTAATATTGAAACCCTCCGTGGCAAGATCAAGCAGTTCGCGTCATCTGTCTCACTACAAGGTGGTTATAAGGTTGTGATCCTTGATGAGGCAGATTACTTGAACCCGCAGTCAACACAACCGGCTCTTCGTGGTTTTATTGAAGAGTTTGCCAATAACTGCAGGTTTATCCTTACGTGTAACTTCAAAAATAGAATTATTGAGCCATTGCACTCTCGTTGTGGTGTATATGAATTTAATATTTCTAAAAAAGCATTACCAAATATTGCTATGGAGTTTATGAAACGCGTAGAAGGTATCCTCAAAACCGAGGGTGTTGAATACGAACAAAAAGCTGTTGCAGAAATTATTATGAAGTTTGCACCAGATTTACGTCGTATTCTAAATGAGTTACAACGCCAGTCTTTAACTGGTATTACTCATTCTGTTGCTCGTGCAGATAATTACGATGAGTTGTTTAAGCAACTAAAAGATAAAAACTTTAAAGGAATGCGTACGTGGGTAGCAAATAATATTGATACTGATGCGTCTGCTATCTTTAGAGCAATTTATGATCGTATGAATTCTAATATTCAACCACACTCAATTCCGCAATTAGTTCTTATTCTAGCAGATTATCAATATAAACAAGCTTTTGTTGCTGATCATGAACTAAACGTAGTTGCGTGTATGACGGAGATTATGGCCAATGTCGAAATCTCCGTTTGATTACCTTAATGCTATCAACTATACTAAAGAACAGCTAATAGTTGATGACATCAGCGAAAAAGAATATAATGGGTTTATGGTTAACCGTGGGTTATCTTATTTCCATGACACTGTCTTGTTTGCTAACGAGATGAATCGCTACCACCAAATCGATAATCTTCTTAAAAACGACTTTCTTATAAATATGATTAGGAAGAAAAAAAGATTTTCTAAATGGGTGAAAGCCCATAATATCGATGACGTGGAAGTAATTAAACAGTATTATGGTTATAGCAACGAAAAAGCCCGCCAAGTACTATCTCTTCTATCGCCAGACCAAATAACAAACTTAAAAACAAAGGTTTATAAAGGTGGAAGAAAATAATTTAATTGATTGGAACCCTGGCCATATGCTAGAGGTTACCCTCAACGAGCCCGATGATTTCTTAAAAGTGCGTGAAACACTTACTCGAATCGGTGTGGCTTCTAGAAAAGAAAATAAACTATTTCAATCTTGTCATATTCTACATAAGCAAGGTAGATATTTTATCGTTCATTTTAAGGAGTTATTTCTCCTTGATGGTAAAAAATCCAACTTAGAAGAAAATGATATTGCTAGACGTAATACGATCGCAACTCTTATGAGTGATTGGGGTCTTATTACAATTGACGATAAGGCACAAGCTCAACCAGTTGCCCCTCTTCGTCAGATTAAAATTATCCCGTTTAAGGATAAAAACAACTGGGAATTATGTCCAAAATATAATATAGGTAATAAGTAAAATGATTGAAGGCTTTAAAGCACCCTGCGTGGTGTTTAAAACTCGTGTTCGTGATGAAAGTATAGAAGGACCTAACCCATATCGCTGGGAAGATGTAACAAGCGATTCTCTCTTAAAAGGAAAAAGAGTAGCAATCTTTAGTTTACCTGGAGCATTTACACCAACATGTTCTACGTATCAGCTTCCAGGTTTTGAAGAGAACTATGATAAAATTCGTAGTTTAGGTATTGACGAAGTGTATTGCATTTCTGTCAATGATGCTTTTGTTATGAACGCATGGGCTAAAGCTCAGAATATTCAGAACGTAAAAGTAATTCCTGATGGATCTGGTAACTTTACTCGATTCATGGGCATGCTTATTGGTAAAAACCATTTAGGATTTGGCAACAGATCATGGCGCTATATGTGTGTATTCAACGATGGTGTTATTGAAAAATGGTGGCAAGAGCCAGGTATCAATAACGACGGTGAAGATACAGATCCATATGGTGAAACCAAACCAGAAAACTTAGTACAATATTTAGAATCTAATTAAAATCTCATAAGATTCTCGTATATATAATAACGGATGCGGCGAATAGCGCCGGTCTTAAAACATAACCTTGCTTTAAATAGGAGGTCAATAATGACTAATACACAAGGTGTACATACTCTCTTTCCACGTTCAGCGTTTGTTGGGTTCGATCATTTATTTGATGAGCTTGACCGAGTGGCTAGACATTCAAAAGATAACTATCCTCCACATAATATCGTAAAAGAAGACGATACTAGATATACAATTGAATTAGCTGTTGCAGGTTTCCACCTCAATGAGTTAGAAATTGACGTGAAAGATAGAACATTGAAGGTAAGAGGTAACCATGAAAATCGTGGTAGGGAATACATTCACAAAAGTATTTCTACTAAGAAGTTCGAAAAAACCTTTCGGATGTCTGAATATGTTCAAGTAAATGGAGCAGATCTAGTAGACGGTATTCTTGCTATTTATTTAGAAGTAGTCGTCCCAGAAGAAATGCGTCCTCGTAAAATCGAAATCAATTCAACCTTACGAGGAAACTCAAATGAAAACACAAGTAGCGTTCCGGAGACCCACTTTCTCACTGAAGAAAATGGTAATGCCGGTAATTAATTTCTTTGGTGGCTTTTTAAATAGCCTCATGGAAGCACGGCGCATGCAAGCGGCGTGGGAAACTGCGACATATTTAAAAGATCATACTAATGATTTTAAAAATGTATCGCATCACGATATTGTCCGGCGTATTATAGACAATAAAAAGGACTAAAGCTATGTGGCCATACACAGACGAAGAATATGACGAGTGGTTTGGCGCTTAGCAAGTGAATAAATAAAGGGGAGTCTTTGGGCTCCCTTTCATTTTCTAATAGGAGATAACATGAAACTATCTAAAAATTTCTCAATGGCCGAATTTACAAAGTCTCAAACCGCTGAGCGTAAAGGCATTGATAATACCCCTCAAGGAGAACACCTTGATGCTGCTGTAGCACTTTTTGAAAATGTTGTACAGAAAGTGCGTGATCATTTTGGTCCTACAGTTCTGAATAGTGGATATCGTTGTCCTGAATTGAATGAAGCTGTGGGTGGATCCGCTACTAGCCAACACTGTAAAGGCCAAGCCGCAGACATTGAAGTTCCAGGAGTAGCTAACGCAGACTTAGCAAACTGGATTGTAGATAATTTAGACTTTGATCAAGTTATTCTAGAATTCTATACACCAGGAATTCCTGATTCCGGTTGGGTACACGTTTCATACAGAGCAGATGGCGAAAATCGTAAGTCTATTTTAACAGCCTCGCGTGTAAATGGTAAAACTGTCTATGCGGAAGGTATTAATGAATGACACCAACCAATGGTAAGGGATCTAAGCTAAGACCAATAGTAGATACCGACGCATACTCAAAAAATTGGGAAAGAATTTTTGGTGTAGATGGTGATTTAGTTCACGACAAATGTGGTACACCAGAATGTTGCCAACAATGTGATACTGCAATAAAAGACATTGATGTGAAAAAATAGGTTTACATTTGCTGTAAACTTGTGTATAATATACTTATTGATTGTGATGGAGAAAGTATGTCTTTTTATACGTCCGTAGTTCGTTATGGTAATTCAATATTATATCGTGGTTATAGTTCAGATGGTAAAAAAATCTATAAGCGCGATAACGATTTTAAACCAGTATTTTATGTGCAGTCCCAAAAAGAAACTGGCTGGTCAACATTAAATGATCGGCCAGTTGCGCCTATTGAACTTGATAGTATGCGTGAAGCTAAAGAATGGCTTCAAATGAATGAACAAGTTGCAGGCCGATATATCTTTGGTAACAAAAATTACTTGCAGCAATATATTACTCAAAAGTTCCCACGCGAAATTGAATTTAAGCGCGAGCTTATTGATGTAGGTACATTTGATATTGAAACAGAATATGAAGATGGGTTTCCACATCCAAATGAAGCTTCTCAACGTATTCTTTCTATTACCTATAAATCCAGTAAAGATAATGTATATCGTGTATGGGCATATGGTGATTTTGATAGAGAAAAATCTCTTATTCAACCAGTTGCTTATTATCGATGTCGCGATGAAGTTAGTCTGCTTACAAAGTTTCTTGACTTTTGGGCTAGTGAATCGGTATGCCCAGATGTGATTACTGGTTGGAATGTTCGCTTTTTCGATGTTCCATATCTAATTAATCGTACAGCTAAAATTTTAGGTCCTGGAGCTATTAAAAGGTTTTCACCATGGGGTTTAGTTGACTATAGAGAAGTTACTCGTCGTGGTAAAGCTGAAGATACGTATGACATTAAGGGTATTAGTCAACTAGATTATCTAGAACTCTTTCAAAAGTTTGGTTATTCTTATGGTGCTCAAGAATCTTATAAACTAAACCATATTGCTAATGTTGTACTTGGTGATGAAAAACTTTCGTACGAACAATCTGGTTCACTAAAAAATCTATATAAAGAAGATTTTCAACGTTATATTGATTATAATATGAAAGACGTTGAGTTAATTGAGCGCTTTGAAGATAAAATGGGTTTGATTACTCTTGCTATGACTATGGCATATAAGGGTGGTGTCAATTACGGTGATACAATGGGTACCACCGCTATTTGGGAATCAATCATTTATCGTAAACTTCAACAAGAAAAAACAATTCCACCTTTAAATAAACCAGACACTGGTAAAACAAAGTTTGCTGGTGGATATGTAAAAGAGCCACAAGTGGGTGCGCATGACTGGGTTGTTTCTTTTGATTTAAATAGTCTATACCCGAACATTATTGTTCAGTGGAATATGTCACCCGAAACACTTATTGATCAATCAGAAAACTCAGGTGTAGAGTACTATTTAAAATCAGAAAAAGTTATTCATGAAGGCACAGTTGCTGCTAATGGATCTACTTATCGTAAAGACAAAGATGGTGTTATTCCTCGAATCATTGAAGACTATTATGACGAACGTCGTGCTATTAAGAATATGATGTTGGCAGCTGAATCAGACTATCAAAAAAATAAAACTAATGCTTTAGAAAAAGAGATCAATAAATTAAATAATCAGCAAATGGCTATTAAAATTCTTATGAACTCTCTTTATGGAGCTCTAGGCAATCAATGGTTTAAGTACTTTGATATTCGTCTTGCTGAAGGTGTAACATTAACAGGGCAATTGGCTATTCAATGGGCTGAGATCGCTGTAAATAAAGCAATGAATGAAGTACTTAAGACTGAAGGTATTGATTATGTAATTGCAATTGATACAGATTCACTATATGTTAACTTTAGTTCACTTGTCAAAAACTTTAATCCAAAAAATCCAGTGCAATTTCTTGATAAGATTTGTAAAGAATTCTTTGAGCCTAAAATATCTGTTGCATATGACGCGCTATTTAATAAGATGAATTGCCATAAACCTCGTATGGAAATGGGTAGAGAAGTTATCGCTGACCGTGGTATATGGACAGCAAAGAAGCGCTACATTCTAAATGTACACAATAATGAAGGTGTACAATACGCTGAGCCTAAACTTAAGATCATGGGTATTGAAGCTATTAAATCCTCTACTCCAGAAGTCTGTCGTAATAAATTCAAAGATATCTTCAAAGTTATTATTTCAGGTGGTGAAGAAGATACTCAAGCTTTTATACGAGACTTTAAAAATACATTTAATAGCTTATCTCCTGAAAAAGTCGCATTTCCTCGATCTGTTTCTAATATTACCGAATGGGCAGATCGGGAAAAACTATATAAGAAAGGTACGCCTATTCATGTGCGTGGATCGATCTTATATAATAAACAAATCAAAGACAATAAACTAAAGAATAAATATGAATTGATAACAAATGGTAGTAGGATTTATTTCACATATATGAAAATGCCTAATGCTATTCAAGAAAATGTAATTGCTTTTCCAGATGTTTTACCATCTGAATTACATTTAAATAAGTATGTAGATTATGATTTGCAGTTTTCAAAATCTTTTCTAGAACCATTAATACCAATATTGGATGCTGTTGGCTGGACACCAGAACCAGTCGCAAGCTTAGAGGACTTTTTTGTATGATTACTTTTACATGGGAATGCCCAGAACTACATGAAGAATATACTGCTCAAAGAAAAATTACTTTTGAATTAAAAGATGAAGCAACATTAGATGAAATGCTTGAAGCGTACACTGATTTCTTAAAGAGTTTGGGTTATCAGGTTCCTGAAAATAGTTGTTTACTTTTCGATCAAGATGATGTACAATATACTAATAATGTAACTCCGCTTAAAAGAGGTGAAGATGAGTAATGATTGGGTAAAAGATATTAATGATATGCATGTTAAGTTTGGTGTGCATGATTGGGTAGATAAGAATTTAGATAATAAAGAACTAATGTCTAAATTTTTGAAATTTCGTATGGCCTTTCTTGAAGAAGAATTGGCAGAAACTCAAAAAGCAGTAAATGAAGATAAAGATCCAGATGAAATTGTTGATGGTCTTATTGATCTATGCGTTGTTGCTATTGGCACACTAGATGCTTTTGGTGTGAATTCTTATCGTGCTTGGAATAGAGTCCATACTGCAAATATGGCTAAGACTCCAGGCGAAAAGAAAGAAAGACCAAATCCTTTGGGATTGCCTGATTTGATTAAGCCTGAAGGATGGGAGGCACCTACGCATGTCGACAACATCGGCAATATCACTAACGCTCTTTAATAGCATTTTTGATAATAAAACTGAAAAACGGGTTGACTTAAAAGATTTTGATTCATTTGAAAGAGTCTTATTTGATCTTTCAGAAAGAAAATTAGCAACTAAAAAAGATGCAGAACTTATGTCTCCAGCCACCTATGTGGTGGGGACTACCCGAGCAAATGATAATGTATTAGAGTGGAGTGGCTGGTGTGCAGTTGATGTCGATGAATTTGTATGCGATGGAGATTTAAAAGATGAGTTATACAGTAGATTTCCTAATTTTCGGTTTATTTGCTATAGTACTGCTAGCAGCACCATTGATTTTCCGAAGTTCCGTCTTGTCTTTCCACTTACGAAAGCTGTGCGAGGAGATCGAATCAAAAAATTTTGGTATGCACTACAAACAGAGCTCGGAAATCTCGGAGATAGACAAACTAAAGATTTATCACGGATGTATTACATCCCTGCGAACTACGCTGGTGCTAACAATTTTATTTTCAATAGTGATGCTCGTGAACCTATTGACCCTGATGAATTAATCTTTAAACATCCTATGCCAGAAAAATCTTCATTGAATAATTTCTTTGATAGATTACCAGAGTCTATGCAACAACAAATTGTTGAGCATCGTAAAGCTAAATTAGATGCTAGTTTTACTTGGTCATCTTACCATGATTGCCCATTCTGGCCAAAAAATCTAGCTGCAGAATATTCTAGCATAAGTAGAACTGGTTGGTATCATAAAATGTACCAGATTATGGTAGCAGTTGCTGGGCATGCGATTGATAAGAGATATGCTATTACGTCTGATGAAGTATCTCAGCTCTGTCGCCAATTTGATGAAGAAACTGGTAATTGGTATAAAAACAGACCAATGGACAAAGAAGCTGATCGTGCCATTGAATATGTGTATAAAAATATGTGATGAGTAATATATACGATTTTGAATTTTATCAGAAGAAAAAAGAAGATAAAAAGATCGATGATAGTACTAGAGAACTAATAGATCTTCTTGATTCTTTATGCGCCATTGAAGGTGAAACATTTCAAGTTGCTGTTGAAGACGAAGCTGGCAATAGAACTATGGTAGATATAAATGAGTTAAAAAATTCGTTTATAGTCTCTCCAGATAATGATAATTAAATGCACTTTTTTTGAAATTAAGTGCATTTTTTTGTTTACAAACCCGACTTTTCATGGTATAATATACTTATAAAATGAAAAAAGGTAATGAGGAGTCTACCATGATTGAATTTAAAGCTCGTGAAATCCCACATACAAATTGGCAAGAGATTGTTGCTTATTGTCAGAGTCTATCTTCAGATCTTCCTACTGAAGCTGTAGTGTATAAAGTTGCAAAAGATCTTGGATATATTATTGATCCAATCGATGCTGGTTTAGCTTCAATCAAGTTTTAAGGGAGATCATATTATGAATGTTGTTGATACTCGTCATGGTTATCCTTATGATCGTGGAATGGCTGATAGTTATTATCGCCGCCCATATAACCCGCACTACTATAAAGATGGAACATATAATGGTCAGCCGGTTGAATGTCGCGACATGTCAGCTGCTGAAATTGTAGCTTATACTAAAGGCTTTGAAGAAAACGAAGCTGCTGGAAATCATAAGGAGTGGTAATAATGAATACGTCAGGTTTTTATACAGATCTTATTGAAGGCATCCAACAAGTTGCTCCACTAGTAGCTGCTCGATGGAATCAAGAAAAACTACCAGCTGCAAAAGCTTGGTATGGTAAAGAACTATACGAAGTTCTTGATGAAGTAGATTCTAGCCAAAGATCTGCAGAACGCAGTAAGCAAGTAAATATTCCATTGAATACTCTATTCATCGATTCATTGAAAGAAATTGGTATAGATATTTACGAAGAAATGGCTGATGGCTATGATCATGTCTACAAAGGTGTTCCTATTGAAGATAAGAATGCTTGTTCACAAGATCCATCAAACCGTCAGTGGGTCGGTAATAATAATGGTGGTAAGAAAGTTGATGTCCATCTATTAAAAAGATTTCAATTCGATGATAAAATGCGTATTATTGGTATGCATGTCTCTATTGTAGATCTTTCTTTAACCACACAAAAATGGAAGGATACTGGTGGTGCGCGCAGCACTTTATCCTTTACAAGAGCTGATAAACCTGGTATAATTACTGTATTAGGTGAATGGACTGAAAAGCGTATTAATATTTTTCCAACATGGGAGTCTGTAGATGAAGGAATCTGTTAAAGTTTTGCAAGAATGCGCAGAGCTGCAAACTAAAAAATCTCAAGATTATCAAAATGAGAATTCGAATATTGTTCAAGCAATGCATTATCGTCGTGGCGTAGATACTATCCATGATATGATTTCACAAAAACTTATTCGTGCTCAATCGCTTCTTGAAGCTGGTGGTGATCCACAATTTGAATCTCTTGAAGACACATATAAAGATATGATTAATTATTGTTCCTTTGCTGTATCATATATTCGTGGTAAGATGGAAGGTCAAAATGCTAATCATAATATGTTTAATAAACCAAAATCTGCAACTGCAACAATCAAGGTGAGTAATTCTGATGAGAGTGGGAATAACAGCGTCGACGTTTGATTTGCTTCATGCTGGTCATGTAGAAATGTTACGTGAAGCAAAGCAACAATGCGACTATCTAATTGCATGTTTACAAATTGATCCGAGTATTGATCGTAAAGAAAAAAATCCACCCGTTCAAACGATAGTGGAAAGATATACTCAACTCGAAGCAGTAAAATATGTGGATGAAGTTATCCCATATTTACACGAATCAGATCTTGAAGATATTTTGCAAATGAGGGATGTACAAATTCGCATTCTTGGTGTAGAATATAAAGATACAGATTTCACTGGTAGAGATATTTGTAAACAACGGGATATCATACTATATTTTAATAAGCGTGATCATAGATTTTCAACAAGTGGATTGAGGGAAAGAGTAACCAATGCTAAAAACTGAAGATATTAGAGATACTTTTATTTACGCTTTAGATAATGAAAAGTTTCAAATTGATCGCACCGGTTGTAAAATGATTGAAATCATTGGTGCTAGTTTTGAAGCTGATCAACCATATATTTTTGGTACTCCTAATGATGCATACATTAAATCAGAAATTGATTGGTATGAGTCTATGAGCACTAACGTAAATGATATCCAGTATCCAAATGGAGTACCTGCTGCATGGAAACACAGCGCAAATAAACATGGTGAAACAAATTCTAACTATGGTTATCTAATTTATTCTGATAAATATTATAACCAGTATGGACAAGTTCTTGACGAATTGTTAGCAAATCAAGAAACTACTCGTCGAGCAACTATGGTCTATACTCGCCCGTCAATTTGGGAAGAATATAAAGAACATGATAAAAATGACTTTATTTGTACAAACACTGTTTCATATTATCTAAGACCAGAAGTTGGAGATGTTGAAAAAAACTTTGAATATGAATTACACGCTGTTGTCCAAATGAGATCAAATGATGTTGTGTTTGGTTATAAAAATGATTATGCTTGGCAAAAGTATGTATTGGATCATTTAGTAGATGATTTTAATTCACTAAGTACTGATCTACAAGCTACAGCTGGTAGTATTATTTGGCAAGTACAAAATCTCCACGTGTATTCTCGCCACTTTACATTAGTAGATCCTAACTGGAAAGAGTGATTTGTATATGGGATTAGATAAGTGGGATCAAAGATATTTAAAACTTGCTGAAGAAGTAGCAAGTTGGTCGAAAGACCCGTCACGCAAAATTGGTGCTGTGGCGGTAGGAGCCAAAGGTCAAGTATTAGCCCAAGGCTTTAATGGTTTTCCTCGAGGGATTGATGATAACGACGAACGTTATAATGATCGCGAAAGGAAATACGAGCTGGTAGTTCACGCTGAAATGAACGTAATTTATAATGCAGGATATAATGGAGTATCTTTAGATAATGCTACATTATATGTCACTGGACTACCAGTATGTTCAGAATGCGCAAAGGGTATTATTCAAGTTGGTGTAAAACGTGTTGTTATGCGCAACATGGAAATACCACCAGTTTGGGAAGTATCTTGGCGCAAAACTAAGGAGATGTTTGATGAGACTGGTATCAAATACGAATTCATTTGAAAAAGAAACAAAGGTGTTACCCATCATGGAAACAAAAACAACTAATGAAGATTTATTTTTACAATTACAGCAGCTGTCGCAACGCGTTAAACAATTAGAAATTGATTTAGCTTGGGCCACAAAATCAGCTGGTCAATCTGAAAACGTCAACTAAGGGAACCGGGTTGAGGAGATTCTACGCTCCTCAACCCATTTTGAAAGAATTATATTATGATCGATTGCTTTATTATCCCAACTCTTGGTAGAGTCAATAAACAAATTACCTATAATAACCTACCAGAAGAATATCAAAATAAAACATTCTTTGTCGTACAAGCTCATGAATTTGATGAAATGGTTGAGATCTATGGCAATAAAGTTTTAAAGCTTCCAGAAGAAATTAATAGGATTGCTCCAACTCGAGAATGGATCTTTAACGAATTTAAAAATACTCGTCATATGGTATTAGATGATGACTTAGACTTTGTTGTAAAAGAACCAAATCCGGGTGAAGGAACCAAATGGCTAAGTCGTAAATTTACTCGTCAAGACTTTGATGATGCATTTAATCTAATAAATGATTGGATGGATGAAGGAATTATCTATGGTGGATTCTTACCTGCATGGGTTATCCCAGATGTAAATCAATGGCCAATTCGTGAATGCCAGCGCATTATGACTAATGTTTTTTATGACGGTCCAAATGTGCCAACTGATATTGAATGGAATCGCGTTGCTGCAGCAGAAGATTTTGATGTAAATTTACAACTTCTAACTCGTGGGTTTAAAAATAGAATTAGTGCTAAGTATATGGTAACATGTTCAGAAACAAATGCTGAAGGTGGTTGTTCTACATGGCGCACACTTGAAGTACATAACGAAGCTCAACGCCAATTAGCTTCTTTATGGCCTGAATATATAAAGGTAAAAGAAAAGTTAGTTCCATCTGGTCCATGGAAAGGTCAGATTAAATTAGCTACTACTATTCAACATAAAAAAGCTTATTTGTCAAGTCAAACAAATAGCTTAGAGGAATTTTTTTAATATGAATTATGCGAGTATAGTACCACTTATTGGCGGTGAAACTATAGCAATGCAACAAGCATTTGGAACAAAGCCGGAGTATATTTTAAGCTATGAAGTTTTTTCAAACAACGACAAACACCTCCTCGAATACTACGGAGGAACAGTACCATACACACTCCTTGACAATGATACTTCAAAGCTGGGTAGCGCTCATGGCGTTGATGTTGTTAACACCGTTTGCCCTTGCGCTGGCCTTAGCAGCCTTAGTCCTTCTTCCGCTTCTGATAGCCCTACAAATGACTGGATGTTACATACATCACGTCTTGTGCTTGAGCATATTAAACCTACAGTTTTTTGGGGGGAAAATGCACCGCGCTTGGCAAGCAAAATGGGATCGCCGATCGTCTCAAAACTCAGAGCAATTGGAACTGAATTTGGATATTCCTTCTCAATCTTCAAAACTAAGTCGCTTCTTCATGGCCTTTCGCAAGTAAGAGATAGAACATTTTATTTTTTCTGGAAGGGCGATAAAGTCCCTGTTTTTGAATATATAAAGAGGGACCACGAAAAAATCGAGGATACGATACGTTCCGTGAAACGGGATCCTAATGATCCAATGAGCCAAATCCTCACAAATTCTCGTGTGCCGTCTGATAATCCGTTTTATAAGTACGTCCTTCAAGAAATAGAAGGAGGTATTACTCATGCGGAATTTGCAAATAAGATTGAAAAAACCACGAATCCATTAGACTATATTGAGGCACATAAGATCTCATATTTAGATGTAGGTAAATGGATGAAAGCTCATAACTATGAGCGTGAAGAAGCCAAGTGCATTCGTATGTACGATAAACTTGCGGCTGGTGGTAATATCATGAGAAAGAATACCGAGATCCCTAAGGATTATATTGGTGCTTTTGTTGGCCATATGCCAACGTCATTAACTCATCCTGATGAAGATCGATACCTAACTATTCGTGAATGTTTGGCAATTATGAAATTGCCTAATGATTTTCAGCTTCATGGTGGTTTATCAAACTTAAATCACATTTGCCAAAACGTACCAGTTTCTACAGCAAAAGATATGGCTATGGAAGTAAAGTCTTTTATTGAGGGTAGATCTCATAATAAAATGCTTGATACTAATTTTCTTATTCAAGATAATAAAAGTCAAACACTACAATATGAAAATAATGGTTTACAATTAGATGAATTTATGGTATAATATAACTTAATTAATCAAAAGGAAATAGGAGTACTATATGTCCATTATGGATAAACTAAAAAAGAATTCCAGAGTCAAACACACTGAAGTTCTTTCTGAATCTAAATTCTTTACCGATAAAGATATGATCCCAACAGATGTACCAATGATTAACGTAGCTTTATCTGGCAGTGCTGATGGTGGTCTAGCTCCAGGACTAACAGTTCTTGCTGGTCCATCAAAACACTTTAAAACTTCGTTTGCATTGATTATGGCTTCGGCATATCTTAAAAAATATCCTGAAGCAGTATTATTGTTTTATGATTCAGAGTTTGGTTCACCACAACAATACTTTGAACAATTCGAGATCGATACTTCTCGGGTATTGCACACACCTATTACAAACGTAGAAGAACTTAAATTTGATATTGTACATCAATTAGAGTCTTTAGATTATAACGATCGAGTTTGTATTGTTATTGACTCTGTTGGTAACCTAGCTTCAAAGAAAGAACTTGAAGATGCACTGAATGAGAAATCAGTTGCTGATATGTCTCGTGCAAAAGCATTAAAAGGTTTGTTCCGTATGTGTACACCATATCTAGCAATGAAGAATATCCCATTGATTGCGGTTAACCATACTTATCAAGAGATTGGATTGTTCCCTAAGGCTATTGTTTCTGGTGGTACTGGTATCTATTACTCAGCCGATAATATCTGGATTCTTGGTCGCCGACAAAATAAGACTGGAACTGAAATTACTGGTTATGACTTTGTAATTAACGTTGAGAAATCTCGTTATGTCAAAGAAAAATCAAAGATTCCTATTTCAGTATCTTGGGAAGGTGGCGTACAAAAGTTCTCTGGTCTTCGTGAAATTGCACTTACAGGTAACTATATTGCCAAACCTTCTAATGGCTGGTACGCCAAAGTTGATAGAGAAACTGGAGAAATTTCAGATCAAAAGGTACGAGAAAAACAAACTCTTGACCCCGAATTCTGGACATCTATTTTTGAAGAAACCGATTTTAAAGAATATTTAACTCAGTGTTATAAAATTGGTGGCAATAAGATTATTGAGATTGATGATGATATCATTGAGTGAAAATAAAGACTATAAATTAGTACACCACGAAGAACATCCAGATGCTTGGGCAGTACGCTTTGAGTCTGGTGACTTCGTGGAGACTACTATTGTCTTTGGTGAAATTGGATATAACGATAAAGAAGAGGCATTAACTTTTGACTTTCAAATTGTAGATACACCCGATGAAAACCTATCAGTTGAAAATAATGGTTTACAAAACTTCGCTGGTATGGTATTATTAGATATTATTGATAAAGGCCTTGAAGAAGGCTTTGTGAAAGCTTATGATCGGGAAAATGGAGATGAACTTACAAATTGAGAATACAATACTGCGTAATCTTTTAACTAATGAAGATTACATGCGTAAGGTGTTACCATTTATTAAACCAGAATACTTTGAAGGGCCATATAGAGCGCTCTTTAAAGAAGCTGGTAAATTTGTCGCAAAATATAATAAACTACCAAGTCAAGAAACTTTCTTAGTAGAATTAAATGAGCATTCAAATCTAAATGGTGATACTTTTACTGCTGCAGTAGAAATTGCTAAACAATTATTTGTTGGTGATACAGTAGATGAAAATTGGTTACTTGATAATACTGAAAAGTGGTGTCAAGATCGTGCAATTTATAATGCAGTAATGGAATCTATTAATATTATTGATGGTAAACATGATACTTTAACTAAGAATGCTTTACCAGATCTTCTTACAAAAGCTCTTGGCGTAGCCTTTGATACTAATGTTGGTCACGATTATGTTGATAATGCTGAACAACGATTTGATTTCTACCATACAGAAGAAGATAGGATTCCCTTTGATCTCGATTATCTCAATAAAATTACAAAGGGTGGTGTACCACGTAAAACACTTAACATTGCCCTTGCAGGTACTGGCGTTGGCAAGTCTCTATTCATGTGTCATGTTGCTAGTGGCGCTTTGGTAGAAGGTCGTAATGTTCTTTATATTACGATGGAAATGGCAGAAGAACGTATTGCTGAGCGTATCGATGCTAACTTATTGAATGTTCCCATTGATCAACTCGATAAAATGTCAAAAGATATGTTTACAAGTAAAATTGCAAACTTAGCTCGTAAGACTACAGGTCGATTGATTGTAAAGGAATATCCTACTGGGTCAGCTCATGCAGGGCACTTTAGAGCTTTATTGAATGAGTTGAAATTAAAGAAACAGTTTGAACCTGATATTATCTTTATTGATTACTTAAATATCTGTGCTTCATCTCGAATGAAGGGAATGGGTGGTGCAATCAACTCATACACTTACATTAAAGCAGTTGCTGAAGAATTACGTGGACTTGCCGTCGAATTCGATGTGCCGGTGTTCTCTGCAACGCAAACGACTCGCTCGGGTTATTCTAACTCAGATGTTGGGCTTGAAGATACGTCCGAGTCTTTTGGATTACCCGCTACCGCCGATCTTATGTTTGCACTCATCTCAACCGAAGAACTCGAAAAAGATGGACAACTTATGGTCAAGCAACTTAAAAATCGTTATAATGATCCCACGCTTTATAAAAGATTTGTTGTCGGTATAGATAGATCTAGAATGAGACTATACGATGTGGATCAATCTCAAGAACCACAACTGGTTGATGATACTCCAGTTTTTGATAAGTCAAATGCCGGTGGTAGAATTTCAGCTGAAAAATTTGATGGATGGAAACTATGAAATTAGATGTAATTAGCTATGACTCAGACCAAGGCATTATTTCATTAGAAATGGATGAAGCCGCTAAGCAATGGATTTTGGATAGAGGATTTAACGAGATACTTAAGGATAGTATAAAAAATTCCTTAAAACCAGAAGAAGCCCAATATTACCAACCAGGCCAGGATCCACAGACATGAAAGCACGATTAATCTCATATTCGCAAACCCCAGAAGGAGAACTATATGTCGGTAATGATATCCAAGAACTCGTGGCGTATTGCGCCCGTGTATCCAACCCCTCGAACCAAATTTCTTCTGCGACGTCAGAAAGGTTACTTGCCTATCTCGCAAAGCACAAACACTGGTCACCCTTCGAAATGGTATCTGCTTGCATAGAAGTTGAAACAACTCGAGACATTGCAAGACAACTATTAAGGCATAGATCATTTTCATTTCAAGAGTTTTCTCAACGATATGCTGATGTTCGTGATTTAACTGATGAGTTTGAGATTAGAGAAGCTCGATTGCAAGATACAAAGAATCGTCAGAACTCTATTGAAACTGATAGTGAAGAACTTCAGAGGGAATGGGATCGGCATCAACGTAGAGTACTTTGGATGGTGCAAGAAGTTTATGCGTGGGCTTTAGATCATGGTATTGCTAAAGAACAAGCTCGTGCTGTACTACCTGAAGGATTGACTAAGTCTAGGTTATATGTGAATGGTACCCTTCGATCTTGGATTCATTACATTGAGCTAAGATCTGCCAATGGTACTCAAAAAGAACATATGGAAATTGCAAGGGAATGTGCTTGTGCAATTGCTAAAATCTTCCCTCTAATTGATGAATATGTGGAGAATATTTAATATTTTTTTAAAATAATTCCTAAGTTATTGATTTTCCTCTCAAACTAAATGCACTTTTTTTCAAATTAAGTGCATTTTTTTGTTTACAAAGGCTAAAAAGTATAGTATAATATACTTATAAAATGAAAAAAGGAACTAAACCAATGATGAATGACTTTGTAGAATCTGTACTTTGTGATGATGTTACTTTACCACCAGCTGGTAGTCGTATCACTTATACTTATATTTCAGGTGGGGATTATCCCAACTATGAAAAATCTCAAGTATCGTCATTTTTGTCTTCAGGTGATGAAGCAGATGTTATCCGCGCTGCAAATAGTCTTCGTATTCAGGCCGACTTTGATTGGCATTATTTTATCGAAGCTTTTAGAAAAGATGCAGATGGTTCATATGAAATTGTTTTAGGTTCTTAGGAGAGATAGTTATGTTAGCTTATTGTGATTATATTGCAGATGCAGTACAAAAAGGTTTGATTAGAGATCAATACATGAATCCCGATCGTATCAAGTTGAGCGATGTTTCAAAAGTTCAAATGGATTTACATCCTGACAAAGGTTATTTCGTATCTACTAAAAAAACAATTAGTGTTGAAGATATGAATGGTAAGAAATATAAAATTACAGTGGAGGAAGTGTAATGTCAAAAATGATGGGTGGATTAATTGCTTTCTTTGGGTTTATTCTTATTCTTGGATCAGCGGGATCAGATTGTGATGGCGCGTGTATGGAAAATGCAATGTCATTAACTCAAATTATTGCCTTTACATTGGCTGGTTTTTGTTGTATAATAATAGGTATAATATTGATGAAAGGAAACGATTATGAGTAAGATGGGACAAGCAGTTTTTGAGGGGCAAGAATTTGCTCAAGAAAATTATAATACACCTCGTGACCAGTTCATGACTATGGTTCGTGCAGAATTTGCTAGTAAACCAATACAGCGTGAATCTGCAATTGAGGAATTTGAAACAATTGGTAATGATTTAGCAGATTATGCTGCTTATATTGCGGAGGGTATGTACAATGGCGATTGAACCACAACGTTATCCAACTGACTCATATGTTGGCACTTTTTCACCTGATAATGAAAAAGACATGCAAGAATTGCAAATGGTTAGAGGTATGGTTTCGCGATTTAACGAATGGAATAAACAGCGTGGAGATGACTATCGCTGGAGAGTTGTTATTCGTGGTCGTAAGCCATACCAAAAAATGAAAGCTGTTCACCCACATTATGCATTCTGTAATTCAAAAGGCGAGGTTTCTTACGATTACTTTGGAAATATTGTCGGTGGAATCAAAAATGCTTCACTTTATAAAGCATACATTTATAGGAGATAAAATGATAGACTACAAATATAATGAAGGTGAATTGATTCGCCAATTTAAATCATATATTGATTCTACGTATAAAGGTCATTATTCAACTGACAAATTTCAAGCAACTGAATTTATTATTGATGGTGGTCATGGTACTGGATTTTGTATTGGTAACGTTATGAAATATGCTCAACGTTATGGTAAGAAAGGATCACCAGATGATGCAAGGAAAGACCTTATGAAGGTCCTTCACTATGCACTCATCCAGTTATATATCCATGACCTTAGTTCGCAAGTGGATTGTCCAGTGACCGCTGCAACTTCTTTGTCAACTGATCTTCAAGGTCCTTCAGATCTCGAGCTACCTTTGTCTCAAGGTCTTTTATAGTATTATCATTTCGCTCTGCAAGACGACTGGCCTTTTGGTCATAATCGTTTTGTAGAGCGTCTCTTTTTGCCTCAAATCGTTCTTCTGCATTTACTATAAGTTCACGAGTTTCTTGTTCAGAAGATCTAATTTTGTCTTCCATACGATCTACTTGCTTTTCAACCGAAAGAATATCATCTCTTAAACCAGATTTAATGTCTCGTGTATATTCTATAGCTTCTTCAATACGAATCATTTGTTCATCCATCTTTTGAATAACTAAAGTATTTTCAGCTTTAATTGCATCCACATCGATGTTTTCAACAATTTCTTTCATATTCCTATAGTCATTATAGAATTCGAATCCACCCCAAGCAGCACCGCCTAGAGTTGATAGAGCAGTAAGAACCATAAACATTTTTCCACCACGAAAGGTGGTTCCAGCAAATTCGAATTCTGCCATGTTATTCTCCTATTTGCACGTTTCTTTTTCTATGACCATTCCATGCAACAAAACCACCAATACGTAAAGCCCAATAGGCTAAGTAGTTAAGTAAATGGAATCCATTTTGTTCAATATTAATGTCTCTAAAGATCATATCAGCTTGTCTTTGATTCATAAGATGCGTTGTAGTACCATCAACTTTAAGTAGTCTTTGATATTTGTATGCGTAGTCATGAATAAGACCACCCATTAACAATACCCCAGTTGGTGATAACCAAGTAGCTAAAAATTTAGGTACTGATGCGCCATCAAAAGTAAATCCTGCTGGAATTACAAATTCTTCATTTTGCAATTTATATTTAAAATCTTCAGCAATTTCCCATTGACGCACACCCACAAACCACATCCATATAGCTCCCCAGAAACCTTTGCCCGCAGTTTCTATTTTAATAGGTCGCATGTTAGGCATTTCTTCGTATGAAAAGCTAACCAATTCTTTATCATTATCAACACCAAATAGATTAGCAATAAACCCGATAAGTACGAGTATACCAACAATTGTAAATTGCCAGAAATTAACTAATTGATCTATTATTGTTGTAAGCATTTGAATTCTCCTAACCTAATTTGTCTTCTTTAAATACTGGTTTCCATTCCCATTTTGGAACTTTTGACCAGTATTCTTTTGGAGTTGTAAAAGATTGTTCCCATTGCATTGAAATAACTCTAGATTTAAAATAAAAGTAAGTTGTTACTGATAATCCTAAAGCCATTAAAATTCCGCAAATAAGGAAATATATTTTTTCTTTTTTAGAATATAAATCATACATATGAATCTCTCCTTAATCGTCTAAGGTAACTACACCTTCGGCAATCAATCTTTCACGATTAACCATGTGTGCAGCCTGAGTTTCTTCTTTACTTCCACCAAAGTAAGGAACGCAATGTCCTTCTTCTATCATAATTTCGGTAATCATTCGACCATCTTCAGCAACAAAGTCACCAAGGACACGGCCAAACTTACCTTTCATATCTTCACCATTTTTAGCAATTTGTGTTCTTAAAACTGCAACATCACCAAGAAGTTCTTGCAATCTTTTCTTAGCTGCAAGACCGAATGCTTTTTCTGTTAAATCACGAGTGCGACTTTCAGGAGTATCAATACCCATAATTCTTACACGTTCATCAGATAGCACAACACCAAATCCCAATTCAATATCAACATCAACGGTATCACCGTCTACTACTTTGTTGACTTTAACTCTATATTCGTACATTATTTTCTCCTAGAGCGCTTTAATGCTCGTTTGATTCTTTTCTGTTTTAGAACGGCTATAGCCCATCTTAAAACTTCAATAAAGTACATTTTAATTTTCAAAGCCGCTTTGAGCGTTTAATTTCTTTAAAGCTTCTAATTCTTCTTGGAGCTTTAAAACTTCTATTCGTTTTTTTCGTAATTCTAATTCATATAAAGAATTACAATTGATTCGTTCTTTAGGTCCATCTAAAGGGATTGTAATTCTAGCATATACGCCAATATCTTTAGTAGATGCACCATTGTCATTAGAGAAAGGACTATTGTAATTGTCAATAATTCCTGTTACTCCAAACTCAAAATTGGTTGATCCACCAATAGCATTTTTACAATCAATTTCTCCTGATCGAATACTATCTTGGCCATATTGAGTTCCAGGTGATGGCATTTGCAAATTGAGTGAACTATTTTCTGCCATGGCTTCTATACTAAATAAAAGACTGGTTATTATTATCGCTAAATACTTCATAAAATTCACCTATTTGTTTTGTCTTTGATGCTGAAACTTTGAACATATTCTAGAAGATATAGCAGTTCTTATATCACTAGCTTTTCTTAATTTACTTTTAGAACAAATGTATGTTGCAGCTTCGTAATCAGCTTTTCGAATATACACATCAAAAGTAACATGACTTAGATATCTTATTTTTAATATCTTATAAGTTGACACAAATGGTATTTCTTTAAAGTCTTTATCGAATACGCCGATTTCATAAAATTCAACATCTTCCCGCTTATTAAACATCTTCATAGTGGTTTTATACACACCATCTATAGCTACGGTACTTAGCTTTGGATATGTTGGAATCATTTCATGCGCACTAGCAGTACCAGCATATAATGCTAATACTGCTAGTGGTAATATAATATTTTTTAACATAACAAACACTATCCTATTACTGAGCAATACATTCAGCAGTTACTAGTGCTGTGTAGTTTCCACCTGGAAATGATTTACTACCACCCATCGTTGCGACAGATGCTGTTTTAAACCATGTACTTCCAGTTGCGGTGAGATCATATTTGTCAGTCATACCAGTTTGAATTTTATTTGATTCATATGAACCCATGCCTGTTGCATCAGATACTGCCTCAACTGTTGTATTACCAGTAAACGTTACTTGATCTGGTAATGCTGGACTAGATGAAAATTCAGTTGGTGGAGTAATTACTGCATAATAAGCATCAGCTAGAGTTACATCAAAACGAATAATAGGTGGTAATCCACCATCAGCTGGTGCAGTTGTTAGTGTATACGCATTAGGGTTTCCAAACACACCAGCAGTGTCAGTTTGAATAATGCATCTAGATGTTACAATACCATTAATTGGCACTTGTTCTGCCTTAGCATAAGTTAAGCCAGACCCTAATATGCCCATGCCTACACTTAATGCTATAACTTTTTGTTTAGTGAACACATATCTCATGTGTTTTCTCCTATAAGTTTAGAGTGACATAATATTACTTGTATTGCATATCCACTAATTCATTATGCAATATTTGTTGAGCTAAGTTATTTCTTAAACCTGTTCCGTTATCAGGCAATTTAGAATCAACTAATTCAATAGTTTCTTTATATGCGCCGCCTGATATTGTTTTATTGTATCCTTGAGCAATTACAGCTAAATTAGCAATTTCATTCATTTGTTGAATTAATTGATTTTCTGCGAATAAGGCTGAAGCATCAGTAGCAGATAAAGCTTTTTCTAATCTGTACTTTCTAACTTTTTCTTCAGCTTCTTCCTTTTCTTTTTCTTTTTCTTTTTCTAGCTGCTCGTCATTTTCTTGTATAAGAACTAATTCTTCATTACTTAAATCTACGTTTTCATCTTTAGTTGCGTCATATAATGTAGTTAGATCTACTGTAGGTATTTCAATGTCCAGTTTAGGTTCAACATATCCTGGACAATTGGGATCAAACTGTGGATCAAAACAAGGATTAACTCTGTAATTATAACTTACATTTGCATCAGTAACTGAACCATCACCCTCAACAGCAATAGATCCATCTCCCCATGCGGCTCTTGGAATTCCAGGATTCACTTGAACGACTTTATTGATTATAGTTCCTCCCAATGATCCTGGTCTCCATTCGTCAGTCTCTCTAAAAATATATCCAGACCCACTAGCGTTTTCATTTTGAATATGCACAGTGGCAGCATCTTCAGTTTTCTTTTGAATCGTATAATTGTAAATAACTGCATTAATATCCAACCCTGCGACGTCAGGCAGAATATTCTTCATTACCCATTGATGCCCATTACTAGCGGCATTACCAGTTCGACCTGGATACGGGGCAATACTTTCAGAGTAGCAGTAAGAAGGCCAAAAGACCCATACCACCAACAGTAGCAGCTTCTTTAACATTGATATTATCCGAATCTTCTAATTCTTTTCTCGTAGTCTCAACGTGGGTTTCCCAACCAAGACGCGCGGCATCACCAATTGTTCCATTATATGGACAGGGTGTACCAGCATGATTCATAGCATCAAAGATCTTTGAATCTTGACACATGACAGACACTGCTGCGACCTTCATACCCATATCGTATAAAGTCTTAGCATTTTTTAATCTGATACAATTTTTTTCGGTGTAAGTGGTACCTGCAGAGATACCAAGAATTTGCGTTTGGACAGCACCCGCTACGCCAATAGTACATAGATCACTATTGCTACCACTACTAAATTGTGGTGAGATTGCGGACGGAGGTGGTTGTTTTACCGTTGTGGTCATTTGACCGTTCGTTGTCACTGTGCTATTACTTGTCGAGTCAGTAACAATGACGTCTTGTTCTTGTGCCATTGCCGGTAATGATATATACATAATAAAGCTAGCACAGATTGCTAGCTTCTTAAACATTCTAAATCCTCATAAAATAGATAATAAAAGTTTGTATTTCAATCTTATTTATAAAAAAAACTGTTTACAAATACATTTTTATGTGGTATAATAATAGAGTTAATCCGGAAAGAGGGGGATACCCTTAATATTCCGACAATATACTAACTGAAATGGAGAGAAATATGCTCAAAAAACTTGTTAAGTTATTATCTAAAATGTTTAATAGTAAAGAAAAAACGCCAGGATATTTAGGTAGAGACATGTCAAAACATAGAGTACACTCCACGAAGTATGAAGATCTTTGTAAGTAAGTAGTATAAATAAAAATGATTCAGTGAAACTGGATGGATGTAGGCTGGACGTGGGGGCAGTACCCACCGCCTCCACCATAAACACATTTACTGAGTGTGCTTATGATGGGGGCGAAATAGGATCGACAGATACGTGAAGGCAGCGGAGAATCACAAAAGTAAATGCAAACGATAACTTTGCTCCTCAAGATTACGCTCTAGCAGCATAGTCGGATAGGGTTTCGGTAGGTTTCCTAGTAACAGAATAACCTACCATTCGTTTTTTTAAGAGGAAGTATCATTATGAAAAGATATGTAATAATGTTTACTTTACTCGTTTGTGCTTCTACTTTAGTTTTTGCTAATGATGCTACTCCTCGGGTGAGCACAATGCAACTACCAATATTTTGTGGAAAAACAGATGATATTGTAGAAAATTTAAAAAATAAATATGATGAAGAAATTATATTTGTAGCACCTAGTGAAACATCGACTGGTGAAGGTCTTTTTCATTCATTGTGGATTAATTATGATACATTAACATGGACATTTATAGTAGTAAATAAAACTCGTGGTACCACATGTGTAATTACATCTGGTGATAAATTTAGTACTAACGTTTTAGCAAATAAAGGTACTCAAACGTAAATGGATGGAATTGAAGTTGAAGAGATCTCCTTTGATCAAATTGTAGAATATTGGAAAGAAGTAGATCACTTCAATGATCCCAATAAAAACTATAGACAACTGGTTAGCCAATTAGGGCCATTTCGTTCTAGTATAGATAATCCTATATCCAAATGTTATGGGCTATATGATCGACATCCTGAAGTAGACTTTGATGGGATTATAGGAGTTACTCAATTATATGAGTGGGATATATCTACCATTCGTTTTCGTACTATAAATATTCGTAAAGAATGGCGACATCAGGGATTAGGCGCTCTTCTTTTAGAAGAAGCTTATGAAAAACATTGGTCAAATTATCTAAAAATGTTTGGTTGGATGAAAATAAGTAAATTAGATTGGGCATTACAGAATGGATTCCAAACCATTTCTGGCACAGAACAAGATAATCACATTGGTGTGATAAAAGAGATGTGATTAATCACGTTTAGGTTATATTATATTATGCATGGATTATATTCAAATACTATTGAACGATTTTTAATTATCGATCAAGATGTACACTCTCTATACGAGACAGCCACAGTACTTACCTCTAAAATATTGTGTAACATAATTCCAGTCACATTGCCTGAAATTGATAATAGCGTATGTACTAATTGGACACTAGGTAACCCAAAGGGATACCGCCAGTCTTCTCCATATCCATATCTAGTAATTAAACCACAAGATTCTTATGTAGATTTGGGTCCTCAGCAGAACACTCCACAAGACATCTTTGAGTCTCATTTAGATTATATTCGCATGACGTTTGTAATTATAAAATCTACTATAAAAACTGAAATGGAACTTCCATCATCGTACGAATCTATTTTTTCTTTTGTAGATTCAAAGGGAATTGAAACATATAAAGATATGGGTTATCATGCATCTGATGGTGGTCACAAAGACTTTGAGAATGGATTTAAAGAAGCAATTTACGAGCTAATTTATTATTCAAAAGATGTTGACGAATTATATGACAACATCATGGTTGCCTTTAGTAAATCTAAAACAAGCAACCTACGAAAAAGAAAATTTTATGAGAATTTGAGTCGATATGCAAAACCGTTTTTTTCTAATACATTATACACCTTTTAAATTTTACCATCGTAAAGTTATGAAAAAATATAACTTTCAAAACGATGGAGCTAAGTTTTTTTATAATATCTCATTAGCATTTGGGTATAATTCATATTCTCCAAGAGATGGAGAGTGGGATACTCCATGGGGTGATGATTTGGTATTACCGCCTGGTTATGATATGCCAGATTTATCAAAAGACTTTAATAAATCATTTGCGCAAATTAGTGATGAAACAGCTTTAAATATCGCAAAAAGAATTGATAATACAGATGAACAATTTCTTATTCTATATTCTGGTGGTATAGATTCAACAGCAATTGTTGCGGCATTAATTAAAAATCTTACAGATAAACAATTAGATAATATTACAATTTCAATGAGTTTTGACTCAATTATTGAGAATGAATTCTTCTATAATAGATTTATTAAAGATAAACTTAAGATTCATAACAGTAAAGAATTTGATATGAGACGTACTGTTGTGGAACAAAACTATACAGTTATTGTAGGTGATCAAGGTGATGCTCTATTTGGTACTGAATTAGGTACTAAATTATATCCGTCAATTCCTTATTATTTTGATTATACAAAAGAAGCATATGCGTTAAAAGATAATATTGACAACCCAGAAGTTCATTATAGCGAATATAAACAAGCAATTATTAAGTATTTTAATCTTTGTTTAGATGGTAGATATTTTAAATATTCTAATACCGAAAAATCATCTCTTGATAAAGCATTTGGCGAAATGTATTATAACAAAATGGTTAGAAATATTGAAACAGCAAAGTGCAAAGTAACTACCTTACATGATTTCTTTTGGTGGATTATCTTTAATCCAAAATATATGCATTGTGCGCTAAGGGCTGGAAGCATTCAATCAACAGGTGTTGATCGTAGTAAAATATACGAAAAACAAATTAATTGGTTTAACGCTGTAGACTTTCAATTATGGTCTATGGTAAATAATAATAACGGCCAAAAAATCTTAGGCACAACACAGGGTCGTTATAAAATGGCAGCTAAAGACTATATACATAGTTTAGATGCCAATGATTGGTACTATTGGTACAAAATGAAAATACCATCTAAACAAATCATTGTGAATCGGCATCGAATTGCGATAAACGATGAACTAGATAATATGTTTGGTTTAGATGAAAATTATCAAATGAAATATTTTAACAACGAAGGAATAGAAGAGTATTTTTATGAAAAACTTAAAAACTTTAATGGTTAGCGCGACAGTTGCGTTTACACTAGGGTCTACACACGCTTTTGCAAAAGAAGACATCTATATTCAAAGTCCGTATTCAGCGTCTCATGGCGGAACACCCGCGTATTTAGCAATTGTCGAAGAAGCTAATAAGATTCAAGATCAATTTCAATTTCATCTTGAAAATAAACCAGGTGGTCAGCAAATTATTGCTGTAAAACAAATGGATGCATCTCCACAAAATAGATTATCTATTATCGCACCAAAATATGTAGAACATACTAGATCTGGTAAATTAGATCGTGAAAAATATGTTCCTATTCATGCTTTAGGATCTGCATGCTGGATTGTAATTTCGAATCTAGGAGATTCAATTGAGGCTATGCGAAATGCTGGTAAAGATGTCATGACCGTTGGTGGTGTAGGTATTGGTAATGCTACGCATTTGACATCTCTCCAAATTGGTGAAGCAGCTAAAACCGAAATCAATTACGTAATTTTTAAATCTAATTATGAAGGATTGGTGTTAATGGCAGGAGATGGATCAGTCAATATGGTAGTAGAAAAAGCTAAAAACTATATCCAAATGAAAACTAAAAATCCAAATATTCAAGCCGCCGCGGCTTCGTGTACTTCCCGCCATCCACTTCTTCCAGAAGTAGCAACATTAGCTGAACAGGGAGTATCTGCTCCACAAGTATTTAATATTACTGTTGCTTCTTCAGAAATGCCAACACTAAAAAGATTGAAGCTTGGATATGTATTAAATGCTGCTACAAAAAATCTTGGTAAAGATAAAGTATTTGGACTATCAGACATGAATTCACCGGTATTTGATGGTAAAGATATTGGTGCATTCTATTTAGAAAATATTGCGATCGTTGAAAAGCTTTTAATTAAGCATAACGACAATATTAAGAAATAAAACATATAAATAAAGTTGGTTGCAAACCAAAACGTAAACACGTGTTAACATTAGGAGTTTAACAATGAAAACCATTCGTTGGGTTATTGCTCATGAGCCTATTGATTTGTTTCTGCGCGCTGCAGAAAGATTCAAAGCGCAAGTACTTGAGCAAACAAATGGTGCTTTAGACATCGAAATTCTTTCTTTGACTGAGTACTCAAATAAGTATAATGGTGGCGAAAAAGTCACTAAACAAGATCTTCTCCAGTTAATGGAAGATGGCGTTGTAGAAGCATCGCAGATGTATACTACATGGCTTGGTGATTGGAATAAAGATATGTATGCACTTGACATGCCTTTCTTGTTCCGCGATCATGACCATGCAGATAAAGTTCTAGAAGGCTCTATCGGCCAGTCTCTATTGGATGGACTTAAGGCAAAATCACCTGTACAAGGTTTGGCCTTTACATATTCAGGTGGATACCGTGTTATCCCGTCTGAAAAAGAATTAGATACCGTCGCTGCTTTTGAAGGTATGAGCATTCGTACTTCTAAGTCTCCTGTTGCTGTAGACACATTTAAAGCTCTAGGCGCAAATGTTGTTGATTCAGTTGAACTTGAAGAAATGAATGAAGCACATGCAAATGGTGTTATTGATGGTGGTGAGTCTACATATGTACGTATTCTTCCTCTTAAGCAGGGTGAAGCATTTGGTACAGTTAATGACACTGCACATTCACTTTTCCTTACCTCAATTATTGTTGGTAAAGAATTCTACGCTGGTCTAGATGAAAAGACTCAAGCCGTGTTGAAAGACGCTGCATTGAATGCTGCTCGTTTAGAGCGTCGTGAATCAGTTGCTTCTATCGATGGTATCGTAGATCAATGTAAGACCCAAGGCATTAAAATTGTTAAGATGGCTGAATCAGAAACTGCTAAGTTCAAAGCAGCTACTGCTCATCTGTACACAAAGTACATGAATGTTTTCAGTGATAATATCATTGAGAAAATTCAAAAGTCTTAAGCTAAAATAAAAATAGGATGTGATTTGAATGATTGATTATGAAGTAAGAGTTGTCGATGACGCTGTTCCAGCTGATCTTAGACATTCAGTATGGGAATACCTATTAGAACAAACTTGGACAGCCGCTTGGAAAAGGCAGAAAACTAGCAACTTTCATGAAATTCATGAATATGTTCCTGGTAAATGGAAAGCCAATGATTACCCCAAGCGGCTGGAAGAGCCCCGCCATTTATTCATGCCAAGAGCTCACTTTGCTTCTGACGAAGAAAGTCTAAAAGCTCATGATCCAATTTATAAATTGTGGCAATGTATCAATATGCAATTTGATGGTGAATTTGAAATTGCTGGTAAGCCCGAAGGCACAGTAGCAGAAAATTCTCCAGATGAGTATATAAAAGATAAATACACTGCACCACCAACATTAGATCCCAATATGGATCAGGGTTGGAGAGTGTACGCCGCGGCTCAGCCAAATGAACACTATAAGCATACTCATGGAATTCATCGAGATCAACCCGATGAATCGAATGACCGTACATATACATGTATGTATGTTGCTAACCCTGTATGGTATCCAACATGGTTTGCGGATAATATGTTCTACACCAGCAATCATACAGAAACTGGTGACGACCAAAGATATCAAAAAGGTGGCCAACAACGAGGTTTTCCAATTGACTGGGGCGATACTTGTAAAGTAGTAAGTCCTAAGCCAGGTCGTATTATTTGTTATGATTCTCGTAGATTACACACAACTAGACCAGCTTCAATTTTTGCAGAAGCTGATCGCAAAGTAGTTACTTTTAGAATTCGCAAAAAATGATTAATACATATATCTTTGTGGTAGATCAGGAAGAACACCTGATCTACTGCGAAGCTTCTAATTATGATATAGCAAATAAACTTTGTGAGTACGCATTAAATACAAGTGTAATGCGAGTACGAACAACATCAACTTTTAATCCAAATATAGATCAAATTTTACTACAACAAAACGTAGGAATGGTAAGACCTGGTGAAGGTTCTGTCGCCAAACCTAGTGATATCGATGAATTCTATCAAATTCAAAAAGTAGATTTACTAGTATCTCATAAAACAATAAGATTTAAAAAGACAAAAAAGATATTAAATATAAAAAAAGAATGTCTTATTTTAATAGATGATATGGCCGAAAAATTTATGAGTAGATATACTGATCGCTATATTTTATATAATGATAAAATGATAGAATGTTTTGCAAGTCAAGCAGGATTATCTTTTGAATTGGCTAAAAAATTTATTGATATGGAAAATGATTCTTATTTTTATGGTAAAGCTAAAATTGATGGTTCAGTTTATAAATTAATTCAAAAAGTAAATGACATTAGTAGTCAGCAAGAATTACCAAAACTAAAACGTCTAATTGATAATATGGTATACGTCAATTGATTCTACATGCTTCAACAATATTATTACGTGCTCTAGATACTCCTGATATGGTATTATACGAAAGAGCTATGCGCAAAATTATGCGTTTTAGTTGGATGTCAGATAGAACAGAAACATTAGTAACACCATTAAAGCAATATATGCCAGAAGAATATAAAATTCCTACAGTTAAAGCTGTTGGAACATTTGAAGATGTATTACAAAGTCGTTGTTTAGAATTAGTTGATACAGGTAAACATTTATATTTACAATGGAGTGGCGGAATTGATTCAACCTTAATGGTTATATCATTTCTTAAGTCTAATATTAATTTAGATCAAATAACAATTGTAATGAATCGTGACTCTATAAAAGAGAATCCTAAATTTTATTACACTTATATTTTACCAAACTTTAAACTTTTATCAATTGAAAAACATTTATCTGAAGATAATGATGGTATTACTATTCAAGCAGAACATGCAGATCAAATTATTAGTGGCATGATGCTTTCACGAATTGATAAATCTTGGACTACTAAACCAGCAACAAAAACTAATCTATATAATGTTTGTGCTGAGTTGGGATTTGATAAAATTGCGGCTGAAGCATTTATCAATGCTATGTTAAAAACTGGTAAAAGTTCTCCACGGCCAATTGATACTATTGAAGATTTTAGTTGGTGGTTTAATTTCAATTTTAGATGGTTAAACGCTAAAGAAAAATATAAGCCTAGATTGGGTTATCATAAAGAATTTGACACATTTTACTCTTCTCACGATATTCAAAGATGGTCAATCTTAAATAAATCTCCAGATAAATCACTCTATAAAGATCTAATATATAATTATACAAAGGATAAAGACTATCATATTTACAAAAGAAAATGGCAGTCTATGGGCAAATTATTCTTTACAAATAAACCTGATATGATTGTATCTGAATCAAATTCTTTACAATCCTTTTATAAACCATTTGATACAGAGTTTATTAAACAATACTATGTTGAAGATAATGATTTTTGTGGATATGAATAATGACTAAAAAACAATATACTTCTATATTACTTTTTATGATTGGATTTATATTTTTAATTATGTCATCTAATATGCAATTAGGAACACTTGCAAATATGGGTCCAGGAATGTACCCATTTATTATTTCTATTATTTTAATTATTATTTCAACAGTATACGCATTTCGATCACAAAATGATAATGAAGTATTACATTTAGAAATATTTGTACTTATTAAAATGCTGGGTGCTGTATTTTTAGGAATTCTTGCGTTTAAGTATTTTGGTATTTTAGCTTCTATTGTGGTTTTAGTTCCGTTAGTTTCAACTCTTCATAAAGACTTTACATGGAAATCATGTATTATCTCAACAGCCGTTTCTTCGGTCTTAGCAATTATATTAAAACTCACAGTACTTAAAGCATTACCATTATGGTAGAGCAATTAATATTTTTATTAATTGGATGTCTTGCTGGCACTGCCGTTGGTGTATTACCTGGCCTCGGTCCATCAACAACAATTGCATTATTATTGCCAATTACTTTTGGAATGGATCCTATTTCTGGTATTATTATGTTAGCTGGAATCTATTATGGATCTCAATATGGTGGATCTACTACAGCGATTCTATTAAATACACCAGGCGAAAATAGTGCTATTATGACTTGTATTGATGGTCATAAATTAGCAAAGAAAGGATTAGCTGGAAAAGCCATTATGGTATCAGCTATTTCTTCCTTTATTGCTGGTATTATTATGGTAATTGCTATGGCAATTATTTCTCCACCATTAGCTGACCTTGCTTTTAAATTTGGTCCAGCTGAATATACTGCGTTATTATGTTTAGCATTTGTTGGTGTTACATCTATTCTAAGTGATAATCTTTTAACTGGATTAGCGGCAGTTATGGTTGGTATATTGACAGGAACTGTTGGTGTTGATTTAAATAGTGGACTTGAAAGATTTGTATTCAATATTGATGATCTATATGATGGAATAAGTTTTGTTGCAGCTGCAATTGGAATGGTTGCATTCGCCGAAGTATTTCGAAATTTATCATTAAATACTATGTCTATTGTACAGACTAAAAATTTAGCAATTCTTCCAACAAAAGAAGATTTAAAACAATTTGTTCCCGCAGCATTGAGAGGAACTCTTATTGGTGGGTTTCTTGGTATTATTCCAGGTGGTGGACTAACAGGAGCAACATATGCTGCTTATACTGTTGAAAAAAATATTAATAAAAATTTAGGCACCGGAGTTATAGAAGGAGTTGCTGCTCCAGAAGCTGCAAATAATGCTGCTGCTCAAGGCAGTCTTATTCCTTTATTAAGTCTTGGATTGCCAGAAAATATGGCAATGACTTTGATTCTTGGTGCCATGATTGTATTTGGAATTGTTCCTGGTCCATTAGTAATTCAAAACCATCCTGATTTATTTTGGTCTTTAGTTTACAGTATTTTCTTTGGAAATATTATTCTTCTTATTTTAAATTATCCGTTGATTAAAATATGGGTAAGCTTAATTAAAATACCATACACAATATTATATCCTATTATTATTTCTGTTTGTTTTATTGGAACGTATGGAGTAAATAATAACTCAAATGATTTAATTATTCTTTGTGCTTTTATTGCTCTCGGTTATCTGTTTATGAAATTAGATATTAATGTTGTCCCATTTATTTTAGGATTAATTCTAGGTCCAATGCTTGAAGAATATTTTAGAAGATCTCTTAGTATTTCTCAAGGGGACTTTTCTATCTTTATACATAGTAATATAGCAATAGGAATATGGTTATGTATATTGGCAATCATATCAGCTAATATGTACAGGATGAAAAAGAATGTTTAGATCAATTTTATTTGCGATGAATTGGGATTACGATGACAGAAATCAAAAATAAAGGTGATGGTGAAAATACTGGTAACTGGTTTGAGAAGTATTCTCGTAAGCCAGAAAAGTTTACACCCACGCAAGAAGATCTTATGTGCGAGCTACAATTGCAAGCAATGGGTGAATTCGAACTATTAAAACCAAGAATTAATTTAGATCAATTAAATAAAGAATTATCGTTATTTGATAACGATTGGGAACCATACTTGAAAAAAGCATGGGCACCAAATAATAGAGAAGGTCTTGTTCTAGTTGGATTAGAAGGAAGTTCTCATTCGGAAAATCTTTCTATCCCACAATCTAGAATTAAGACTGGAAACGAGTTTTTACTTGACCAAGACTTCAACCATAAGACAGACGTATATCATGCTCTAACTTCTCTCCATGAGTTGTTGGAACCATTTGACAAACTTGGTAGAACTTTCTTAGTTAAAGTAAATGCGGGTGGGTATTTCCCACCGCATAAAGACTATCCACTTATTACTAGAAAAACTATTCGTATCGTAGCTTTCTTATCGAAAGCATGTGATAGTGATTCTTTTGAATGGAGTCAATCTGGCCAAAAACAGGATATTATTCCTGGTCGGGCTTATTACGTTGATACAATGAAAACGCATAGAACTCATTCTTGGGAAGATGGATCAATTCATTTGGTTGTTAACGTTCCTAAGACTTGGGAGAATGTTCTTAAATTGTGCTCAATGACAAATAAGTAAAAATATAAATAATCGTATAAATCAAATAAATCCCATTAAAAGGAAAAAAAAATATTATGTTAAAATATATTATGACTTTCGTTATTGCTGTGCTAGCAAACACGACTGTGTATGCATGGGAACCAACAGGTCCTATTACCGTTACGGTTCCTTCTTCTCCAACATCTCTTCATGCAACTGGCTTTATGTCAATTGAAGAAGCACTTGGTGTTGAAGTAATCTATGAGTTTAAACCAGGTGCCGCTGGTATTATCGGAACAAAACATTTTCTTAAATCTTACCCAGCAGATGGCCATCACGTGCTTTTGACTACAAGCATTAGTCATGTAATGGGTGAAGTCACCAACCCAGAGTTGGTTGATTACGATTGGGCGAATGATTTCGAATTTACTTCTGGCTTGATCACTTCTAGTATTGTGATCGCCGTAAAGCACGACACACCTATTAATTCATTAGCCGCATTGGTTGAATGGATTCGCACTTCAAATAAACCACTAAATATCACAACAACATTCCCTAATCAGATTGTTGCAACAAATCTTATTTTAGAAGCTGAAGGTATCTCAAAAGATAAAGTCAACTTTGTAAAATATAGAAAATCAGCAGAAGCTATTAAAGACGTAGCCGCTGGTGAAGTTGATATTTGGGTAGGTGGTATGCCACCAACAGTTGCGTTCTATAATAGTGGTGATATTAAGTATATTGCGGTAATGTCTAATGGAAGACTACCAGCATTGCCTAATACTGAAGCTGTTAATGAAACATATCCAGGAATTTTACAAATGTCTACAGTCGGTGCCCTTTTAGCAAAAGGTACTGATCCAGAAATTGTAAAATGGTATGAAATTAATTTAGCAAAAGCCGTACAAAGTGAAAAAGCTAAGGCAGAACGCGAAAAAAGAATGATAAATATAGATAAAGCAGCACTTAATTCGCAAGGATTAAAGAATGCGTATATTGCTAATAGAAAACTATTAGAGCCAGGATACAGAGAAATTTTCGGAGAGTAAACTAAAATGGAAACTAAACAACTTACGTGGGTTATTGCACACGAACCATTCAATGTATTTTTGCGCGCAGCAAAAGTATTTAGTGCAAAAATCAAAGATAGCACTGATGGTAGATATGATCTACGGGTTTTAAGTCTATCCGAATGGAATAAAGAAACTGGTAGTAACTTATCTATTCACTCTAGTGATAGAGAAAAAGTTGTTAGTTTAGTTAACTCTGGCAATATTGATATTGCTACAACATATGTAGAAACTCTAGGGAAGTTTGAAAAGAACATGTTTTCCCTAGGGCTTCCATTCTTATTCGAAGATCATGGCCATGCCGAAAAAGTACTCGATGGAAAAATTGGTCAAAATCTGTTCTCATGGCTCGAGAAAAAATCTAATTTAAAAGGTTTAGCTTTTACATATTCAGGTGGATATAGGATTATTCCTTCAACAAAGACTCTAGAAAGACTTGAAGATTTCTATGATCTTTCTATTGGTTGCTCCAAAAGCCCAGTATCTCAATCTATGTTTGAAGCAGTGCAAGCTAAACCAGTTCAAATGTTAGTTGATGAAATTAATCAAGCAATGAAAGATGGTCGTATTGATGCTGGTACTACCACATATGCTCGATTCTTTGCTAGACAGCAGCATGAAGTAGCTAAATATATTAATGACACTTCACACTCATTATTCCTTACTTCAATTGTAATGAATAAACAACTATGGGATTCTATGTCTGCTAATGATCAACAAGCATGGAAAGAAGCTTCATTAGAAGCAGCTAAAATCGAAAGAGAAGATTCACTGGCAGATAATGTTAGAGTTCAAACAGAAGCAAAAGCTTTTGGCATTGATACTGTTGTTATGTCAGAAAAAGAAAGAGCAAGATTTTCTACAGCTCTTAAATCAGTTTATCCGCAATATGAGTCATTCTTTGAGAATGGCCTAGTTGCAGATATTAAAGGAGCAGCATAATGTATAAAACGGTTATGACATTTACTCGTCCTAGCGTTGATGTACCATTTTGGCAACCAACAAATGACATGATTCTACACACACAATCAGAATATAAGATTGTTCGTGAGCGCGCTATGTCTGAAGATGGTTTGGTTTTAACTTTGACAAACTATGCAGAAACCGAAGAAATTTGGTTAGCATATAAAGCAGAGTCTGAAAGTGGTGATCAAGACGCAGCTAATGCAAGAACAGCCTATAATGATGAAAATGGTATTGTTCGCACATGGGTATTTAAAGGCGAAGTAGAGTAATTAGACTAAGTCTTTTACTTTTTCAAAAATTTCATCCCAAGATAGGAATGGTCCAGTATCAGTATTGGCCATTCCTATTTGTATGGTAAGCCGATCAATTCCATTCTGTGTATCAGTACCATGCGGCAATTCTGAATTAATAATAGTAGGTATACCATCATGAATATGTGTGTAAATCGGATCTATTTTTAATTTTCTTGAAGCTTTAATATAAGCATCTCTATCTCCAGACAATCGTAATTTTTTTATATAGTCAGGTTCTTCATACCAATAAGTTGGTGCTGGATCTGGTGATAGTGGTATCATTAATACAGCTGT